>Ga0310810_10001006_pt1 | contig 28629 bp, 25 predicted proteins | sample NCmetagenome_FD_207641 | JGI IMG/M metagenome (GOLD analysis project Ga0310810, IMG submission 207641) | Soil microbial communities from experimental microcosm in Duke University, North Carolina, United States - NC | ecosystem: Engineered > Artificial ecosystem > Soil microcosm > Unclassified ... | reverse complement strand
CGATCAGCGCGACCGTGACCGATACGCCCCGCCACTTTGTGGAATTCACACCCGCCGCGATGAGCAGGAGCACCCCCAGCCCACACGTAATGAGAGATTGCACGGCCCCACTATTGTGCTGCCAATGCTGACAATCGTGGGCCAGACGGAGGCTTGACGAACCGGTGCGCCGGGTGACTGCAATTCGCGAGACCACCCGGCAAGCAACGCGACCGCCGCGGCCGCGGTACTGTGATTACGGGACGCGGTGTTCGGTCACACGGACACCGTCACGCGCAGAAACGTCGCCGGAATTCTCGTCGCCCCCGTCTGGGGCGTCGTGTTCTGCGCTTCGAACAGCGTCTCGAGATCCTTCTGCAGTTCATCGGCCCGCCCGTTCTTCCGTGCTGCATCGAACGCATTCATCGTCGGTCCGTAGTACTCGCTGAAATCCCGCACGAACGCTGCGGGGGTACCGGGAAATTCGAAGACATACGTGTCGCGTGCGAACGAGATCTGTTCCCGTGCGATGCCAGCCTTCCCGAACCGGTCCTCGACGTGGCTTTCGACTCCCCACGTCATCGGGCTCACAAAACCTTCCGGCGGGGGCGGAGAATAGGCGGAACTGGTCTTGAGGATCTGCGCGACGAGCGTCGGATCGTTGGCTATCCAGTTGCCCATCACGATGCGGCCACCAGGCCTGGTGACACGCACCATTTCCTTGGCGACGTCGAACGGCCGCGGTGCGAACATCGCGCCGAAGATGCTGACGACGAGATCGAAGGTCCGGTCCTGAAGATCTTCGAGGTTGGAGGCGTCGCCTTCCTGGAACCGGCAGTTCGACAGTCGCTCGGCGGTGGCGCGGCGACGAGCCGCCTCCACGAGGTTGCTGGCGATATCGACTCCGAGGACATCAGCGCCCAACCGCGCCGCGGGGAGGGCAGTCGTGCCGTCGCCGCATCCGAGGTCGAGCACCTTCATGCCCGTGCGAACGCCCACGCTGTTGACGAGGCTCTCCCCGCTTCCGCGCATGGTGTTCGCGATACGAGTGAAGTCCCCCTTTTCCCAGAGGGCCTTGTTCGGATTCAGTGTCTGCACCATCGCCGATCTCCTTGTTCACCGGTCGGAGTGTGGCCATCCATGCAAGACGGCCGTAATTGATGACCTAACTGTCTCACGCGGACGGGTCCGAGCGCGTCCCACGTACGGGTCATTTATGGACGGTAACGTCGTGGTGGCCCGGACGGGCCATGTGCGGACGTTCGCGATATCCGCTACGTCAAAGTCGTCACTCTGCGCTTACTTCCCGCGATAGTTAAGGACGGCAGTCTGGCGCGTGCCGTAATTCGATTCCGTCTGGTTAGAACATCATGCCCACTAGCTTTTTTACGAGATCCTCGAATGACATCATCGTCAGCGCCAACGGCGCGATCGGCGCCAGCGTTGCGACGGCAAGGGCAAGGAGTGCGTCCCTGGTGATTGGCGCGATCTGCATACGCTTCACGACGTCGAAGCTGTTGGCCATGTCGGCGAGCGACTGTACGTCCGCGCTGCCGAGAAGGAGTTCGCTGGAGGACGAGCCGCCGTGCACCCATTTCGTGTCGAATTCGCGAGCGTATCGCTCCGCGAGCGTGCCGTAATCGCCCAGGCCCTGCCGCTTCGCCGATGCCAGCTGAGGGGCAAACACCAGGAACGGTCCGAACACGACGACGGAGAGCGTTGCGACGAGCATGGCGATTTCCGCCTTGAACTGAGGCAGCTTCGCTCCAACGTAGAAGATCCGGTTTGCTAGTGGTCCCGCGAGCATGATGCCGTGAGCGGCGGCAAGCGGAACGAACGCATAGGCGACGTTCGCGAGGAATCCCAGCCCTCCGACGCGATCGGGATGCGTCGGCATCAGCGTCAGGTTGATGCGCGACACCTGCCATAGGAAGCGTACCCAGATGAACAGCCGGAAGTACCACGGCATTCCATACCACGTGGCCGTCGTCGAAAGGGCGATCCCCTGACGCCAGACGATCATCACTCCGACGAAATACACGAAGCCGATGAGCACGACCTCCGGTGCGAACGAGTTCCGCAGGCGAAAAGCTCCGGCAATTGCCTCGCTGAAGCGCGGCAGCGCAGGGTCGGGAATCAGACGGCGCTCCACGAACTGCCGCACGATTAGCCGCATGCGCTGGTGAACGATCAGTTCGGCGACGATCAGCAAAGGCAAAGCGGCCAGGAACCGGAGGTGAACCTCGACGTCGTAGAGGACGGGTACGGCCGCTGTGCCGCCGAGCGTCTCGCCGCTGACGAACGCGAGCAGCAGCAGCGGCGGTGCCTTGGGATGCGGGACGATCGCCATGCGCGCTTGACGAGACGTACGACGACGCAACCGCCCTGCCACCTTTCCGGTTGCGGCGAGCGACTGTGCGGCCTCCGCCGCGGGGCCACTTCGGCACCGCCACATCAGCAGCCCGCCGGTTCCGATCCCGGGCGGTCGAGGCGATTGCCGACAGGTTGTCACGAACCGTCGTCATCGACCGCTGATTGATCGCCAATTCCGCCTCTGCTGATTGGAGCGCCGATTGCCCTTCGCACCATCGGTTCGCTGTCGATACGCGATGCTCCGTGTAGGTCACGAGGCGCGTCGCCCCGGCGCACGAACGGCGTGAATGAGAGGCTGACAATGACTGCGGAGCAGAGGCGCCTCGACGAGGCGCGCGAACAGAAGGTCGATTGGAAAAAGTGGGGACCGTATCTCAGCGAGCGGCAGTGGGGCACGGTGAGGGAGGACTACAGCCAGAACGGCGATGCCTGGAGTTTCTTCATCCACGACCACGCGCGGTCGCGTGCGTATCGCTGGGGCGAAGACGGCCTTGGCGGAATATCCGACGACCAGCAGCGGCTCTGTTTTGCGCTTGCACTGTGGAACGGCAAGGACCCGATTCTGAAGGAGCGCCTCTTCGGCCTCACCAACAGCGAGGGCAATCACGGTGAGGACGTCAAGGAGTACTACTTCTACCTGGACAGCACGCCGACCCACTCGTACATGAAGTTCTTGTACAAGTACCCACAGGCGGCGTATCCGTACGTCGATCTCCTCGAAACGAATCGGCGGCGCTCCCGTCGCGATTTCGAATACGAACTAATTGATACGGGAGTCTTCAGCGAGGACCGCTACTTCGACGTGTTCGTCGAGTACGCGAAGGCCGATCCGGAGGATGTCCTCGTCCAGATCACGGTGCACAACCGCGGTCCCGAAGCCGCCGACCTGCACCTGTTGCCGACACTCTGGTTCCGCAACGACTGGGCCACGTGGATTAGCAGGCGGGCGGCGAAGCCGACGCTCACGCACATCGATGGTCCGGCGGGTACCAGCACCGTCGCCGCGACCCGTGCGCAACTCGGCACCTATCATCTCTACTGTGAAGGCAACGTTCCGCTTCTCTTTACGGAGAACTCGACGAATCACGCACGCCTTCATCTGGATTATCCGGATGTCGGACCGTATCTGAAGGACGGCATCAACGAGTATGTCGTGTCCGGGCGGAGCGATGCCGTCAACCCGGATCGAGTCGGCACCAAGGCTGCCGCGCACTATCTGCTGGCGGTTGGTGCCGGGCAGTCCGCGACGGTGCGGCTGCGCCTGGTGAGCGAGGCCGTCGCCGAACGTCAGAGGCAAACGACAAGCGCCACATTTCCGTTTGGACCGTCATTCGACGAGATCCTTGCGACGCGCGTGTTTGAAGCGACCGATTTCTATCAGGCGGTGATCCCCGCATCCGTGTCGGAAGACGCCGCCCACGTGATGCGCCAGGCGATCGCGGGCATGCTGTGGTCCAAGCAGTATTACTACTGGGATGCCGACGCGTGGTTGGAGGAACACGACGCGCATCCGCTGCATCGAGGCAGCCGGATTGTCCGCAACTGCGAATGGTTCCATATGGTCAACCACGACATCATCTCGATGCCGGACAAGTGGGAATATCCCTGGTACGCCGCGTGGGATCTCGCCTTCCACACAGCGCCGATCAGCATCGTCGATCCCGACTTCGCGAAGACGCAACTGAAGCTGATGCTCGACGTTCACTATCTGCATCCGAGTGGCCAGATGCCCGCGTACGAGTGGAACTTCAGCGACGTCAACCCTCCTGTCCACGCCTTTGCGACGCTGTTCCTGCACCGGACGGAGCAGGCGCGCGGCCGTCCGATGGATATCGAGTTCCTCAAGGCCGTGTTCAACAAACTGCTGCTGAACTTCACGTGGTGGGTGAATCGAAAGGATCGCTTCGGCAGGAACGTGTTCGAAGGCGGATTCCTCGGGCTCGATAACATCGGCGTGTTCGACCGGAGCAAGCCGCTGCCGACCGGAGGCTACCTGGAACAGGCCGACGGGACGGCCTGGATGGCGCTGTTCACGCAAAACATGCTCGAACTGGCCGTCGAGCTCGCTTCCGAAGATCCCACCTACCAGGAGATGGCGACCAAATTCGTCGAACACTTCGCGTACATCGCGGCGGCCATGAACCCGCCGGGCAACGACGGAATGTGGGACGAGGAGGACGGCTTCTACTATGACCTGCTGCGGACGCCGGACGGTCGCGTCACCAGGTTGAAGGTGCGATCGATGGTCGGGCTCCTGCCGCTGTGCGCGACGACGGTCGTCGAGCCGTGGCAACGCGAGCGGGTGCCCGTGGCGACAGCCGCATGGCTGGCCCGAGTGCGTCAGATGCCGGAACTTCTGACTTCCATGCACCCGACGGGGCCGGGGCATCTGGGGGTCGATGGCCGCGGCATTTTTGCGATCGTGACGCCGGAACGTCTCCGGCGGATTTTGTCGAAGATGCTTGACGAAGCCGAGTTCCTCAGCCCGTACGGCATCCGGTCACTGTCGAAGGTGCACGCACAGCATCCATACGTGTTCAACGTTCACGGCGAGGAGTACCGCGTGGACTACCTTCCCGCGGAATCGGACAGCGGCATGTTTGGCGGCAACTCGAACTGGCGCGGACCCGTGTGGATGCCCGTGAACGCGCTGCTCATCAGAGCGCTGCTGAACTTTTACCTGTATTACGGCGACAGCTTCAACGTCGAGTGTCCGACCGGGTCGGGTCGCATGATGAACCTGTTCGAGGTGGCGAAAGAGATCTCGAATCGGCTGACGCGCATCTTCCAGCGTAACGAACAGGGCAGGCGTCCTGTTTACGGTGGCGTCGAGAAGTTCCAGTCAGATCCGCATTGGCGCGACCACATCCTCTTCTACGAATATTTCCATGGCGACAATGGCGCGGGGCTGGGGGCAAGTCATCAGACGGGATGGACAGGCGTGGTAGCGACGCTGATCGAGCTGTTCGGCGTCCTGGATGCGAGGACGTCGCTCGAGATCGGAAAGGAGGCCGCGTTCGCGCGGTGACGTCAGGACGCGAGGGTCAACGGGTCGACGGCGACATGCCCGACGACGTTCTTCCAGGCTGTGAGGCCGGCGCGCCGTAGCACCATTACCGCCTGCTCGACGTACCCGTCGGCTGCGAGCTGCTGCGTCATCGCCAGCCTCGCCTCGATCCACTCCGTGGGTGGACGTTGACTGGCCGGACTGGCCAGCGAACCGTCGTCCTGTCGTATCCACAGACGATGAGCGGCGAGCAAAGCATCGCATCGAGCGTCGAAGTCGGCTGCGAACTTCTCTTCGGCCCGCAGCATCCCTACGAGCCGGGCCAGCAGCGATGTGTCACGCTCGTCGTCATGAAGAGCGAACCACGGGATCACGCTCACCGGGCGCAGGTTGTCGATGCTGAACGCGAACTCTTTCGCGGCAAGCCGTTCGCCATCCCGTTGGTACACGGAATAGCGTGATTCCATTGACCGATCGAAATCGGCGCCGCACAGGAAAAGCCCGCCCGGACGAAGCGTATCGAGTGCCCACTGCTCGGTGCGTGTCCTGAAGTCGCTATCGAAGTACATCAACACGTTGAATATTCTGATGACATCGACGCGTGGCAGAGGGTCTCCGATGGAGGCTTGCACGAATCGGAGCGCCGGGCGCTCCAACGCACGAATAGGATGACGCGTCAGCCTGGCGCCGTCGCCCTCAACTGATACGGTCATGCCGTCATCCGCTACGGGCAGTCGCGGCACCAGACGCGCAAAGAGATCCCGAAACCGCTGGAACGTCGCTTCCGGGTTCCGGTACAGAGACTCGAACGTCGCGAGATTCGAGGCGCGAGGATGAAAGTACCTGATGCCCCCTTCGCTGTCGATGCACGCGTAGTTGCCTGCAGCATCGTGAAGGACGAACGGCTCGAAGCGAGCGTCCGCGCCGGTAATCTGCCAGTCCGGAAACCGTCCCGCCATGTCGAGGACTGTCTGTGGTGGGAAGCCGCATCCCATCTCCAGCATCGTTGTTCCGGCGGGCAACGTCGTCCACGGGTTGCGTTGCAGATATTCGTCAATGGCCACATGGCGATCCGTGACCGTGAATGGCGGGATGATATTGCCCCACGCTCCGGGGAGCAGGTGCGGAATCATCGATCCCAGCACCCAGGCAACAGTTGGAGTCATGTGCCGTGGAGCGATACGGGCGAGTCCCATCAGCCGCAACCAACGAGTGATGAACGCGCGAACTTCCGGGCGTTCGCGTTCGACGGGTCGCATCGCTGCAAGGATGGACGCTGCCGGTCGACAGTCGAAAACCGCGTCGAACAGCTCCTCGACGGTGGTCCAGCGCAGCGTCTCGTCGGGTTGCGTCATGGGATTACGCGTCGCTTATGGCTGAGTCTAACCCAGCCGTATCGTATTTGGCCGCGTTCGTACACTGGTTCTACGCCGCATCACGCGGACAACCGGACCCGGCCTCGCGCCGTCAAAACAGAATCAGCTCAGGAGGTTCGTGCATGGCCCGCATGCGGCTGTCAGTAGCGTCCGCTGCGGCGGTGATGATGATCATCGCCACGCCGATCATGGCGCGCGCACAGGAAACGTCGAGCAGCGTCTACATGCTCGACCGTGCGGCAAGCATGGTCAGCTTCACGCTCTACGGCTCGGCCATTTTCAAGATCAAGAAGGACGGTTACTTCAGGGACTTCAGCGGCCTGGTGTCCTACAACCCGGAACGGCCTGACGACACACGCGTCGATCTGACAGTCCGCGCGGCCAGCATCGATACCCAGAACTCCACTCACGACGAACTGCTGAAGTCGGACGAATTCTTCGACGTCGAGCACTATCCGACCATTCATTTCACCAGCGAATCCACGAACGTACAACCCGATGGCACGTTGTCCATGACCGGGGACATGACCATTCACGGGATCACCAAACGACTGACGATTCCGGTGACAATGCGACGCACGACAGGCACCGGCACGCCGTCGGGCGCGGCCTTCGCGTCGACGTTTCAGATCGATCGCACCGACTTCGGCCTGAACGGAACCGCGCGAGAGTACGGCTTCCGTGTCTCGATTTCGAAGAAAGTGCAGATTCATATCGAAATCGCGACGCGACCCGACACGCAAGCCTCGCATTAGATCGCGCGCGGCAATTGTCTGCGCGTGACAAGCAGGCTCTGCCGTATTTGAAATCGACCGAATTGCGCCGGAATTCCTGTTCCGGTCACGAAATTCACGTGGCCGCGCGAGTTGTTCGGCGCGTCATTGCGCGCACGCGTCGAACTGCTCGGGAAACCGTGCTACGGTAGGTCTACGCGGCCGTTTTCGCAGCGACCCGAGCGACCTACACGGCCTTGCTGAGGACGCCGAGCTCAGAATGAACGTGAAGCTGATTGCCGGAGCCTTGATCATGTCTGCCGCCGCCGCAGTGCCCGGCGCCCAGTCGGGCGCACCGAACGGCGACGAGATCGCCCGCACGATCGCGATCGCGGAAAAGGTCGGCACGACTGAGCCGCTCACCGAGGCGGAGCGGCAGTACAGTTTTGGCCTGCGGCTGCTCGATCGCCAGGGACCCGTGATTACGTCAATCCAGGGACCGTTGAACCGCATTTTCACCGACGCCAGAAGCGCCAAGGCGCGACGGACCCCGTACACCGCGGCGAGCGTCAGTGATGCGGCTCGTGAGGCCGCCATCACGACAATTGCCATTCCGAACAACACCTATCAGTTCTGGGATAGCCGCGGGCCGGTGCGTGTCTCCGAGGTGCTGTTCAAAGTATTCCGCAGCGGCAGCAAGGATCCGCAGGTGATTCATCCGTCCAACGGCTGCCAGTTCAGTCCACTGGAATACAAGAAGCCGTCCGGTGAGACGTACAAGTCGCAGCTCGCTTCGTGCAAATTCCCGCTGGACCTCTTCTCGTCCCCAGGCGCCAGGTTCGAAGTCGTCGTCGTGCACGACCAGGGTGAATGGTCCAGAGCCCTTCAACCCGAAGAACTACGACTGGTCAAGTAACGTACGCCACGTCAGAGAATCTCTTTCAGGCGTTCGGCAGGGCGCGCCAGAATCGCGCGCGCGCCTTTTTCCACGATCGGCCGCTGGATCAAGTCGGGGTGCTTCACCATCAGGTCAATAATCTGATCGTCGGTGAGGTCGCGCTCGCCGAGCCGTAGATCCTTGTACGTCTGTTCCTTCGTCCGCAGGAGTTCTCGCGCGGAGATCTTCATCTTCCGAAGGAGCTCCCGCAGCTTGGCCTTCGGAATCGGATCGGTGTAGTAGTCGACCGCTTCGAAGTCGACGCCGGCTTCGCGCAACGCCGCATACACCTGACGGCACGTCGTGCATGTCGGCTTCTGGTAAATCGTGATTGTCACGATGGACATCGTACACGCCGCGTCTTGGTGAAGACGCTCCGGCGCCGCTTCCCATGAGGTCGCGGTCGGCCGCACGGCATCGGTCCTGCACGGGATCACGAGACTGGATGCCGTTGGGCTGGTGATGGCCGCTTTTGTCGAGCACCTCCTGCATGCGTATGGGTACGCGGCGATCGTCGCGGTCATCGCGCTCGAGAACGTCGGTCTGCCGCTGCCCGGCGAGACGATTCTGATTTCGTCCGCGGTCTTCGCCGCGGCGACCCATCAACTGAACCCGGTCGGCATTGTCGTGGCCGGCGCTGTCGCGGCGTTCGGCGGCAGCATGGCTGGGTTTGCAATCGGTCGGTGTGGCGAACGCCGTGTTGTACATCGGTTCGGCCGCTATCTGCGCCTCGATGAGCGCGATCTGAGACTCGGACGGTATCTGTTCCGACGGTTCGGAGGCCGGGTAGTGTTCCTGGCGCGGTTCGTTGCGTTTCTGCGATCGGTGGCTGGCCTGCTCGCAGGCGCCAATGCGATGCCGTGGCGGCGGTTCGTCATCGCGAGCGCGTTCGGCGCGCTCGTATGGTCGGCGACCTTTGGCTTCGCGGCGTACGCGTTGGGACGACGGGTCGAAGTGCTCTCGGTTCGGGCGGGCGTCGTCGTCGGCACGCTCGTGGTGCTCGTGGCCATCGGCGGATTCCTGCTGCTGCGAAAAAACCGCGCGCGCCTGCAGGTTGAGGCGGATAGGAGCGGGTCCTCCTAGCCGCCGGGTGCTCCGCGGTTCCCGCACGCTTTCATTCAGAAACCGGATACCAGAATTTCGCGTTCGAAGGTCGCTCCCAGGTTCGCGTAGCGGCTCCCATGAAACACGAGGGGCGTTTTGCACGACGTGAGGTGCAGCGCAAGCACTCTCCCTATGACAATCCAGTGGTCGCCCCCCTCGTAAATCGTATCCGTCGCGCAGCCGATGGCCGCGGCGCAGCCCTCGAGCCGCGGGCCGCCGTCCCAGCCGAGAAACGTAAACGACGGCGGCAGCGGATGTGTCCATCCGCCCGCGAAATACGTGGACAGGTCCTGCTGATCCTGCCGCAGGATGTTGACCGCGAAGCCCTGCACGGTGTGAATGACCTGTCCTGTTTTCGTCGCCTTGCCGACGCAGAACAGCACGAGCGGCGGGTCGAGGGAGACGGCTGTGAACGAGTTGACGGTCAGCCCTCGGACCGTCCCGTCGATCTCCATGGTGACGATCGCCACGCCCGTCGCGAACTGTCCGACCGTCTGTCGAAATGCCCGCGCATCGATCGTCATGCGTTGAGATCCCCAGGCGAGTCTAACGACCCGCCCCTACATTGCGCTGCTTGTTCATCACCGCGCTGACATCGTCCGGATTGATCAGGTCGGGTACGGTCCAGCCCGTCAAGTCGTACTCCGCCATGCATTGTTCGGCGAACCCTTTGTACTTCGCGCTCGCGCCCGTCAGGTCGGACACCATGAGGGTTTCGAACCGGATGCTCTCATGGTTGCCGAAGTAATTCCGCTCGTACAGTTCGTGACGGCCGCCGAACTCGGTGCCGATCGCGTCCCACAACAGCTTCATCAGCTTGATGCGCTGCTCGGCGGCGTAGTTGTTCGAGCCGCGGACGAACTGATCGAGGTAGGGACGCAGCTCGGGAACCTTCAGGTCGAGACTGCTCGACGGCAGGTAGATGAGCGCGCTCGCAAGCGTGTTCTGGATGATCTCTTTGATCTTGGGATACGCCATGCTGGACATGACGCGGTAGGCGAGGCCGTAATCCAGGTTCGGCAGCACGTAACCATCGGTCCAGGGAATTGTTGTCCGCGCCATCGCATCCGTCAGGCCCCAGAACAGGTTGCGCCACGCGAGCACTTCGCCGACCTGTGCCTGAACGCCGCGGAAGTCCTTGACGCCGGTAGCCTCCACGGCTTTCAGCAGGAGTCCCGCGAAAAAGTCGAGCTTCACGGCCAGGCGCGTGCACCCCTGAAACATGAAGCGCGGAAGGAACCCCGACCGCGGGAAGAAGTTGTTGACCTTGTCGATGTCGCCGTACGCGAAGACGTTTTCAAAGGGGACGAACACTTTGTCGAAGACGAGAATGGAGTCGTTCTCGTCCATCCGGCTCGAGAGCGGGTAGTCGAAGGGCGAGCCCATGACTGCGGCCGTCATTTCGTACGAGGGCCGGCAGAACAGCTTCAGACCCGGCGAATCGTTCGGCACGATGCAGACGAAGGCGAACGGTTTGGTTTTGATGGGGAGCGCGCCGTTGTTGGCGATGAAGTTGTAATGCGTCAGCGTCGACGTCGTCGCGACGACCTTGGCACCACTGACGATCAACCCCGCGTCGGTTTCCTCCTCGACGTGCATGTAGACGTCCTTCACGTCATCGAGCGGTCGATCTCGATCGACGGGCGGGTTCACGATCGCGTGATTGACGAAGGCGACTTCTTCCTGGACCTTCTTGTACCAGCGCTTCGCGTTCTCCTCGTATGGCGTGTAGAACGCCGAGTTCGCGCCGAGCGTCGCAAGGAACGCGGCTTTGTAATCGGGGCTGCGCCCGATCCAACCGTAGCTGACGCGCGCCCATTCGGCGATGGCATCGCGCGCGGCCACGAGCTCCTCGGCGTTGCGCGTCCCGCGATAGAACCGGTGCGTGTAGCCGCCGTTGCCGGTATCGGTCGCAATGGTGAGCGTATCCTTGCGCGCGGGATCGTGGAGCGCATCGTAGAGACGGGCGATCATCCGCACCGTGTTCCGAAACGCGGGATGTACGGTGACGTCCTTCACGCGCTCGCCGTAAATCCAGATCTCGCGGCCGTCGCGGATGCTCTCGATATATTCGGCGCCAGTGAACGGACGCGTGCGTTGCTCGGTCATGATCCCTCCAGTTCCCTGGCGCGCTGTTCCCAGTCGGCCATGAACCGAAACACGTTCTCCTGCGGCGGCTGGGGCGAAAACGTCTCGAGCCAGCGAACCGGCTCGCGTCCGGTGTTGGCGAAAGCGTGGACGCATCCGACGCCGGTCCAGAGCACGTCGCCGGCTCGGGCGTGATACCGCGCGCCATCCATCGTTGCGTCGACTTCGCCGCTCAGGATGAAGTAGGCCTCTTCGTAGGTGTGGTCGTGCAGACCGATCGAGACGCCTGGCAGGTACTCGATGAACAGCAGGCGGTGATGGCGGGCGCCGAACGTCTCGTCAATCAGCCACTTCAAGAACACGCCTTTCAGGCCGCCTGCCTCGATGCGTCCCTCATCCCCCGGTGGAATCTGTCCGACATCGAAGTGGCCGACCAGGTTTCCGTCAGTGCGGCTGAGATCCAGGCGTGGCGCATCTGCGGGTGCCGACGCATTCTTGAGGAAGAAGGTGTCTCGTTCCTTACCGGCCGGCTTTGGCTGCGGGGCAGCCATCTGCAGCCAGCGAACGGGATTGTGGTCGACCGCTCGCCACGCGTGGACCGTGCCGACTTTCAACGCGCCGAGATCGCCGGGTCCGATGCGGTAGGCCTGATCGTTGACCTTGAGAAATGCTTCGCCGCTCAGGACGTAGAAGCTCTCCTCGTAGGAATGAACGTGCGGTGCGAGCATGCCGCCCGGCGCGAGCTCGGCGATGGTGAGCCCGGTGTGGACCGATCCCACGGCATGGTCAACGAGCGGTGCCTGACGGTAACCATCGCTGTGGCCCTGAAATACGGGATGTGCGGCAAGCGCGGCGTCATCGAAATGCCCGAAGTGGTGCATGACGTGTGGACTCTCGGTTCTGGCTGCGTGGAGCGCCCATTGTGCCACGCCGGAACGTCCGGGCGTGCTCTACAATGCGCTGATCACGGAGGCTGTCAACGTGTCGAATCGAATTGCGGTCGCTGCGATTCTGGTGAGCGCGCTCGCCATGCCTGGCCGCGCTTTCGCGCAAATCGACCTGAGCGGCGTGTGGGCGCCGATTTTTCACGAGGACCAGCCGGAACGGGTGCCGGGTCCCGACGTCGGCGACTACGCGGGCCTGCCCATCAACGACGCCGCGCGCTTCAAAGCCGACACGTGGGACGCGTCGCTGCTGACGCTGCCGGAGCATCAGTGCAAGCCGCATCCGTCAACCTACGGCTTTCGCGGCGTCGGCAATCTCCGCATCTCCTCCGACTTCGACGATGCCACACAACGGCTGGTCAAGATCAACACGCAGATTCAGTGGATGGAGCAGAAGCGCGACATCTGGATGGACGGCCGTCCGCACCCGCCGGATTACGTCGCGCATACGTGGCAGGGTTTTTCGACGGGGCGTTGGGAGGGGCCGGTGCTCGTCGTGCAGACCACTCACCTGAAGACAGGGTGGATGCGGCGGAATGGGCTGGCCTTGAGCGATCGCGCCACGATGGAAGAGCGCTTCATCCGCCACGGCGATCTGCTGACGCATGTCTACATGATTTCCGACCCCGTCTATCTGACCGAGCCGCTCATCAAGACCAACGGATTCCGGTTGACGGTCAATGGCGTCGTCGATCCCTACCCCTGCGAATCCGTTGACGAAGTGGTCCGCGCGAAGGGCGTTGTCCCGAGCCACCTGCCCGGAACGAATCACGCGTCCGAGGAATTTGCGGCGAAGCATCATCTCTCCGTCGAAGGCGTAAGGGGGGGTGCGGAGACCGCGCTGCCGGAGTTCGCCACACGCGCGGCCGCGCCGCCCGATTCGAAGTAGGTGCTTCGCATGAACAGGCGCCCACTCGCGATCGGTGCCTTCGCTGCGCTCGTCATGGCGGCCGTCCCGCTGACGGCGCAGACCGGCGCCGTGCCCGACGTCTCCAACATCGAGATCCACTCGCTTCATGTGCAGGGGAACGTGTGGATGCTCGTCGGCGGCCCGTTCAATGCCGCGGTCTCGATCGGCAATGACGGCGTGCTCGTCGTCGACACCATGGTCGAGCCGCTCGCCGACCGGCTTCTCGCCGAAGTGCGGAAGCTGGCCGGCGACAAACCGATTCGCTACATCATCAACACGCATTTCCATCCGGATCACACTGGAGGCAACGAAAAAGTCACCAAGGCTGGCCGGTCGATCGTGGCAGGGAATTTCGCGGCACAGGTCGGCCAGGACGCGTCCAACCAGGCGAGCATCCTCGCGCACGAAAACACGCAGCTGCGCATGATGAGCGATCTGAAGCCGGCGCCGCCATTCATCGCGATGCCGATGGATACGTTCTTTACTGAGTCGAAGGATCTGTTCTTCAACGGGGAGGCGGTCCAGATCATTCACCAGCCGGCGGCGCACACCGACGGCGACGTCATCGTCTTTTTTCGGAAGTCCGATGTGATTGTGGCCGGCGACGTCTACATCAACACGACCTTCCCGATCGTGCAGACCGCCCAGGGCGGCAGCTTTCAGGGGATCATCGACGCCTTGAACCGCATCATCGACCTCACGGTTCCCGCGGAAAAACAGGAAGCTGGCACGTACGTCATTCCGGGACATGGCCACCTGGCCGACGAAGCCGACGTCGTCGAATACCGGGATATGAACACGATCATCAGGGACCGGTTCCTGGATGCCATCAAGAAGGGGATGACACTGGAGCAGGTCAAGGCCGCCAGGCTCGTTCGCGACTACGAAGGCCGGTACGGGGCGACGAGCGGTGTCTGGACGACCGACAACTTCGTCGAAGCGATTTACCGCAGCCTCAGTCAGCCTGAAAAGAAGACGAGCCAGACGCGATGAGATTGACCGCTGTCGTCGTGGCCGTCGCCGCAGCCGTCGTCAGCCAGTCACACATCGCGGCGCAGGCGCGCGGTGGTCAAACGCAGGAGCAGAAACCGGCGCCGACGCCGCGAGCGGCCGCGCCCATCGACCTTACCGGCTATTGGGTGTCGATCGTCAACGAAGATTGGCGGTGGAGGATGGTGACGCCGCCGAAAGGCGATTACTCCAGCGTGCCGCTGAACGACGCGGGGCGAAAAGTCGCCGACGGGTGGGATCCCTCGAAGGACGGACGTTGTGAAGCGTACGGCGCGGCAGCCCTGATGCGCATGCCGACACGCCTGCACATTGCGTGGGAATCCGATGGCGTTCTCAAGATCGACACGGATGCGGGGCAGCAGACCCGGCGTCTGCTGTTTGACAAATCTCGGCCGACGCCCGCGTCGCGATCGCTGCAGGGCTTCTCGCTTGCCGAATGGGAGCGGCCGGCTCGGGCAGGAGGCGCGGGTCGGGGCGGTCGCGGTGACGCGCCGACGGGGCCGGCGCCTGGCGCGAACCTGAAAGTCGTCACAAATCACCTGTCGGGCGGATGGCTCCGCAAGAATGGTGTGCCGTACAGCGAGGATGCGATTGTCACCGAGTACTTCGACCGTTTCGCCGCACCTGACGGCAACGAGTGGCTCGTGGTCACGACGATGGTGACCGACCCGAAGTATCTGAATCAGGATTTCGTCACGAGCTCGCACTTCAAGAAGGAGCCGGATGGTTCCAAGTGGAATCCTTCACCCTGCAAAAATCGCTGACTGCGGCCATCCTTCTTTTCATAAACAGTAGTGTTCGTCGGCCGACCTCGCGCACTGCGGCTTCGAGTCGTCGTCGTAAGCGTCCGCCCGTCCGCGGATATCGTCACGGCCGCGACTGCCGTCACTCGGGAATCCAGTTTGGCCGTGATTTCATAGGTGCGTTCGCCGGTCTGGCGGTAGGCGTAGGTGACGTACTCATCCGCGCCCTGGACCGGGTAGTCGTTGCCGTCGAAGCGCCCGTCCCATTCGACATGCTGCACCCCACCGCGCGGGTAGACGAAGTCGTACGAGAATCGCACCCCATCCGGGTCGCGCGGCTCGACTCTCATCGTGGCTCGTTTGTAGGGTGGTGGACCGGGGTAAACGGACTTCTGAAGATTCAGTATCCAGGTTCCGAACCACTCGGACGGTTGCGCGGATACCTGCGGCGGTGCGAAAAAGAAGAGAATTGATGCGACGACCGCGAACGAGCAGCGCACCACCAAGCGTTGCGATTGTAGTCTCGGGAAGGGATACTTACGCGCCATGCCTATTGCGACACGCCAGCCGGCGGCAGGTCTCGATGTCGAGAAACTTGTCCATATGTACCGTCAAATGGTCGCCATTCGCCTTTTCGAGGAGCGGGTGAACGATCTCTACACCCGAGCGCTGATGCCCGGTTTGGCCCACCTCTATATAGGTGAGGAGGCGATCGCCGTCGGTGTCTGCGAGGCGCTGCGGTCTGACGATTACATCACCAGCACCCACCGCGGCCACGGACACTGCCTGGCGAAGGGAGCGGCGCCGGACTTGATGTTCGCGGAGCTGCTGGGCAAGGAGGTTGGCTACTGCAAGGGTAAGGGCGGCTCGATGCATATTGCCGATCCGGCCACTGGCAATCTGGGCGCGAACGCGATTGTCGGCGGCGGAGCCGCGCTCGCGACGGGCGCGGCGTACGCGTCGAAGGTGCTCGGACAGGATCGCGTGGCGGTGTGCTTCTTCGGGGAAGGTGCGCTCGGCCAGGGGATTCTCTACGAATCGATGAACCTCGCACAGCTCTGGAAGCTGCCGGTGCTCTACGTCTGCGAAAACAACTTGTACAACGAATACACGCACTACTCGGAGACGACCGCAGGCGACGTGCCGATGCGTGCGACGGCATTCGGCGTGCCTGCGGAAACCGTGGATGGGCAGGATGTGCGCGCAGTGTACGCCGTCGCGTCCCGCCTGGTGGCGCGCGCCCGTGGGGGCGAGGGCGCTGCCTTTCTGCTGGCGAACACCTACCGGTTCCGCGGCCACCATGTCGGCGACCTCGCGCGTGATTACTATCGATCCAAGCAGGAGGAGCAGCGCTGGATGTCGGAGCGCGATCCGCTGGCGCTCCACGCCGCATGGCTCATTGCGGAAGGTCTGGCCGAGAAAGCGACGCTCGATCGTATCCAGAGCGAAGTAGCCGCCGAGATGGACGCCGCTGTCGAATTCGCGCGCAACGCGCCATTCCCAGACCCGCAACGGGTTGACGAGGATGTCTATGCCTGAAATGGTAGCTGCGGGCGTCAGGGAACTGACCTACGCCGAAGCAATCCGCGAGGCGCTCGCGGAAGAGATGCGACGCGATCCGGCCGTCGTGCTGCTTGGCGAGGATGTCGCCGAGGCGGGCACGCCGTTCAAAGTGGTGAAAGGGCTCGTTGAAGAGTTCGGCAAGGATCGTGTGGTCGATACGCCGATTTCGGAGGCAGGGTTTACGGGCCTGGCCGTCGGTGCGGCCATGGCGGGCCTGCGTCCGGTCGTCGACATCATGTTCGGCGACTTCATGACGCTCATCATGGACCAGGTGGTGAATCAGGCCGCGAAGATCCACTACATGTCCGGTGGGAAGTGGAAGGTGCCGATGGTGGTGCGCGCGACGATGGGCGCAACGCGGCGCTCGGCGGCCCAGCACTCGCAATCGCTGCACGCGTGGCCCAGTCATGTGCCCGGTTTGAAAGTGGCGATTCCCTCGACGCCATACGACGCGAAAGGGCTCCTCAAAGCGGCGATTCGCGACGACAACCCCGTCGTGATCTTCGAGGACAAGATCTCCTACGCGAAGGTCAAGGGACCCGTCCCCGACGAGGAGTACGTCATTCCTCTGGGCGTGGCCGACATCAAGCGTGAGGGCCGCGACATCTCGCTCGTGGCCACGAGCAGCATGGTGCAGGTGGCGCTCGGCGCGGCGACGATGCTGGAGGAGATCGGGATCGACGCGGAAGTGGTGGATCCCCGCACGACGTGGCCGCTCGACGAAAAGACGCTCATCGACTCGGTTCGCAAGACGTCGCGCTGCATCGTCATCGACGAGGGCTACTTCAGGTACGGGATTACGGGCGAAATCGCGTCAGTCATCGCCGAAGGCGCGTTCTACGATCTCGATGGGCCGGTCAGGCGAATCGGTGCGCGGCATGTGCCGGTGCCGTTCTCGCCCGCGCTCGAGGACGCAACCGTCCCGAACGAACGGGATGTGTTCGAGATGGCGCGGCAAATGTGTAACAAATAGGCGGTCCGGCGGGTCCGCTGCGCGACGGTTCCTCAGGCGTCGCGGGACCCGCCCCACGTACGTAGGACGGGTCCCGCCGCGACGCTAGGTTCCACCAAGCGGCGGACCCGGCATGGAGATTACCAATGGCATTGAAGACTTACGGCACGATGGCGGTGGACTGGGAGAGCCGTGTCGACTACGACCGGCTGCGGCGCGAGCGGCTCGCACGCATCAAGGAACTGCTGGCCAAGTCGTCGATGGGCGCGTTGCTCTGCTTCGACATGAACAACGTGCGTTACATCACGTCCACCAACATCGGGTCGTGGGCGCAGGACAAGATCAGCCGCTTCACGCTCCTGCCGCAGAAGGACGAGCCAATCCTCTGGGATTTCGGCTCGGCCGCGCGTCACCACCAGCTGCATTGTCCGTGGCTTGGTGAACGGTCGCGTCCCGGTATCCCGTCCATGCGTGGTGCGATGACACCGGAGATGGGACGCGCCGAGGATGTCGCCAAGAAGATTCGCATCGAGCTGGAGAAGCGGGGACTCCACAAAGAGCCGCTCGGCGTCGACATCGTCGAGCCCGACGTGATGGTCGCGCTGCAGCGCGAGGGGATTTCAATCGTCAACGGTCACGCGCTGCTGTGCGAGGCGCGCGAAATCAAGACCGAGGATGAGATCACGCTGCTCAACATGGCGGCGATGATGGTGGATGGCGCGTATTACGACCTCTACAAGGCCATGAAGCCCGGGATGCGCGAGAACGAGGCGGTGGCGCTCGTCGCCGAACGGCTCTACGCCATGGGCTCCGAGTACGTCGAAGGCGTCAACGCGATTTCCGGAGAGCGCTGCAGCCCGCATCCACATCTCTTTTCGGATCGCGCGCTTCGGCCCGGCGATCCCGTCTACTACGACATCCTCCACTCCTACATGGGCTACCGCACGTGCTACTACCGTACGTTTGCCGTCGGCTCCGCGTCGCGTGCGCTCGTCGATGCCTACAAACGGTGCCGCGATTATCTCGATGCCTCGATTGAGCTGATTCGGCCGGGGCGGTTGACGTCGGAAGTCGCGTCCGTGTGGCCAAAGGCGCAGGAGTTCGGGTTTCCCAACGAGGAGGCCGCCTTCGCACTGCAAATGGGTCACGGCATCGGACTGGCAATCTGGGAGCGCCCGATGATCAGCCGGCTCGTTTCGCTCGAGCATCCACACGAAATCAAGCCCGGCATGGTGTTCGCCCTGGAAACGTTCTGGCCCTCAACCGATGGCTGGAGCGCCGCTCGCATCGAGGAAGAGATCGTCGTGACGAAGACCGGTCACGAAGTGATCACGCGGTTCCCGGCCGAGGAGCTGCTCGTCGCAGGCGCGCCGTTTGTCACCGTTAATGGAACGCTGCCGATCGTGCGCGAGACGGAAGCGCAGCCAAATCCGCAGGTCGTGGAGATGATTGCCGCCGCGGCGCGCGCCGAAGCGACGCCGGAAAAAGTCGGCGCGGGATAGTGAGAAGTCCGCACAGGTGAAGCTGTGAGTACTAATTCTTTGCTGACGCAATTCATGTGGGCCGCGACAACGGAGCGGCCCGATACGCCGTTCGAGGAAGGTCTCCAGTAGATGGCTGTAAGCGTCGTGATGCCTGCGCTCGAGATGGCGCAGGAAACGGGCAGGCTCGTCTCGTGGCTGAAACAGGAGGGTGAGCAGGTTCAAAAAGGCGAGATGCTGCTCGAGGTCGAGACCGACAAGGCCGTCATGGAAATCGAGGCCGCGGCGGATGGCATACTCGCCGGAGTCACGGCAAAACCCGGCGACGTCGTACACGTCGGCCACACGATTGCGTGGCTCGTGCAGCCTGGGGAATCGCTGCCGGCAGGCGGACTTGAAAGTCCGCCTCTACGCTCCGCGTCGGTTGGCGGCGGACTTGAAGGTGCGCCCACACGAGCAGGATCGCCCAGTGCGGTCGCAGCAGCCGCGGCAGCCGCTCCGCCTAGTCCCGCCGCTTCCGCGCGAGGCACAGCACGAATTTCCCCGAAAGCGCGGCGTCTCGCGCAGGAGAAGGGCGTCGATATTTCCCGTCTGACCGGTTCCGGCCCGGGCGGCGAGATTCTCGCCGACGACATCCTCGCTGCGGCGAGGGGGTCCGCCGCGTGGGGGTCAGACCCCAGTAACGCGGCAGCTCAAGGGGTTGAGTCGGATCGTCACCGGGGTCTGACCCCATCTCCACCGCCGTCTCCACCGCCGACGGTCGGCCGGTTGATGGCCGAGCGCACGACGCAGAGCTGGACGACGGTTCCCCATTTCTTCGTCACGCGTGAAGTCGACGCGGCGGCACTCCTCGAGGCGCGCGAGCGGATGCTGGCGGCGGTCGAGATGTCGCATCACGTGAAAGTGACGCACACCGATCTCCTCGTCGCGATCGTGGCGCGTACGCTTGGCAAACACCCGCGGCTCAATGCGAGCTGGACGGCCGACGGCATCGTCACACACGAGGACGTCAACATCGCGCTCGCGATTGGTGTGAAAGACGCCGTCGTCACGGCGGTGATTCCGCGGGCCGATCGCCTGACGATCGGCGACATCGCCCTGCGGCGACGCGAGCTGGCGGATCGCGCGCAGGCGGGACGGCTGCAGCCGTCCGATATCGCCGGCGCCACATTCACGATCAGCAACCTCGGCATGTTCGAGGTGGACGCCTTCACGGCGATCATCGTGCCGCCTCAAGCCGCGATCCTGGCGGTCGGCGCGATCGCCGATCGCGTCGTCGCGGTAAACAGCCAGATGGCGGTCAGGCCGATGATGTCGATGACGTTGTCATCTGATCATCGAGTCGTGGACGGGGTGGGCGCCGCGCAGTTCATGCGCGATCTTGCCAACGCCGTCCGGTCACCGCAGTTCTAGTCAGATGCCCGAGACCTTCAAGAACTTCGTCGGCGGCCAGTGGAAGGCGTCCCGGACGGGGCAGACGTTCGAAAACGAGAACCCCGCATCCAGGGGGAGCAATCTCGGGTTCTTCCAGTCGTCGGGCGCTGACGACATCGATGAGGCCATCGGACAGGCCGAGGCCGCGTTTCGCGCGTGGCGTCGGACGACGGTCGCCGAGCGCCAGCAGTACGTGTCGGAGTTCCTCCGGCTGTTGAAGCAGTCACGCGAGGAGCTCGCCCGCATTGTCACGCTCGAGAATGGCAAGACACTGCGCGAATCGCGCGCGGAGGTCGATTCGGCGTTGGTCGAAGGGCACTATCACCTCACTCAGGTATCGACGTTCTACGGCCATACGGGCCCGGGTGCCTCGCGCGACATCACGACGTGGGTGCAGTACGAACCCCTCGGCGTCGTTGGCGTCATCAGCCCTTGGAATTTTCCGATGAACGTCATGTGCCGAAAGACGCTGCCGGCGCTGCTGACGGGGAACACAGTCGTGTTCAAGCCGGCATCGTTCACGCCGTGGTCCGGCGTCTTCATGGCGAGCCTGTTCGAGCAGGCGGGTCTTCCGGCCGGCGTCTTCAACTGCGTCACCGGTCTCGGCTCGTCGATCGGCAACCGGATGGTCGAGGACCCGCGCGTGCGTGCGATCTCGTTCACCGGATCAACCGCTGTCGGAAAGAAGATTCAGGCGCAGGCCGCCGCGCACCTGACCCGCACTCAGCTCGAGCTCGGCGGCAAGAACGCGTTGATCGTGATGTCGGATGCCGACCTCGCCGCCACGCTCGACGCCGCCGTCACTGCCGGGTTCTCCAACGCCGGGCAGTGGTGCACCTCGACGAGCCGCATTCTGCTCCAGCGTCCGATCGCGAGAACGTTCCTGGAGAAGCTCGTGGCGCGCTGCGAGCAGATGAATGTGGGTGACGGGTTACTCGACGCGACGCACATGGGACCGGTCGCGGGCCCGCAGCAATACCAGGACATTCGCAACGCGATCGGCCGGGCGCAGACTGAGGGCGCGCGGATGGTTGCGGGCGGCGACACGTCACCGCAGGACCCAAAGGGCTATTTCATCCGCCCGACCGTCTTCACGGACGTGCGCTGCGACATGGAACTGTTCCGCGAGGAGGTCTTTGGCCCGGTGCTCGCCGTCTCGGAATTCGATTCTCTGGACGATGCGCTGAAAGCGGCGAACGATTCGATTTACGGCCTGTCGTCCGCGATCTACACGGCCGACCTCCGCGCCGCGCGGAAATATATCGATGGCATCGAGGCCGGCCTTGCGCACGTCAACGTGCACACGGGCTACAAGGAGCCGTCGATGCCGTTCGGCGGGGTGAAGGAATCAGGCGCGGGCCTCCCCGAGAACAGCGAGAGCGGTCTCGAGGCGTTCGTCAACCGGAAGGCTGTGTACCTGCGCGGCTAGTCGGTAGTGGGTGGGGCCGATTCCTGACTGCCGACTGCCCACTGCGGACTGCCGAGTGCCCCTACGTCAACGCCGCAAGATTTTTCCGCAGCGTCTCTCCGTCGATCTCGTTCTCCCACCGCGACACGACCACCGTGGCCACGCCGTTGCACAGCATGTTCGTCGTCGCGCGGCACATGCTCATGAAACGATCGAGGCCGAGAATGATCGCCATTCCGGCGACGGGAATCGACGGAATCACCATCAGCGTGGCGACCAGCGCGATGAACGCGGCACCCTGGACGCCGCTCGCACCCTTGTGCGTCAGCGATGCAACGGCAAACAGCGTGACGTAGTTGGCCAACGTCAGCGGCACGTTCGTCGCCTGCGCCACGAAGACGGCCGCCAGCGCCATGTAGATGCAGCTGCCATCCGGATTGAAGATGTACCCCGTCGGCGTCACCAGGCCGACCAGAGCATTCGAGCATCCGAGGTTCTCCAGCTTGCGCATCAACGACGGCAGCGCCGGGTCCGAGGAACTGAGCGACAGCGTCAGGACGATCTCCTCGCGGATGTACTTGAGGAACCTGATGATGCTGAAGCCGGCGATCGCCGCGACGACGCCAAGCACGATGAGCACGAACAACGCGGACGTGATCCAGAGCGTGATGATCAGCTTGGCGAGCGGTCCGAGCGAGCTGAGCCCGTAGCGGCCAATCGTGAACGCCATCGCGCCGAAGGCGCCGATGGGCGCCAGATGCATCAGCATGTTGACGATGCGGAAGACCATTTGCGTCAAGCCTTCGAGGACGTCGACGACCGGCTTGACCTTCGATCCGAGCGACGCGAGTGCGAGGCCGACCAGGACGGACACGAAGATGACGCTCAGGATGCTGCCGCCGGCGAAGGCCCCGACCACCGAGTTCGGAATGATATTGAGGAGGAAGTCGGTCACCGTCTGGGCCTTGGCCTGACCCGCATAGCCGGCGACGGCGGTTGCGTCGCCCGCAGTCGGCGTCGCGTTGAAGCCGGCGCCGGGTTGCGTCAGCGCGCCGACGAGCAGGCCGATGAGCAGCGCGATGCTGGTGAGGATTTCAAAGTAGAGGAGCGCCTTGCCGCCGACTCGGCCAACCTTCTTGATACTATCCATGCCGGCAATGCCGGCGGCGACGGTGCAGAAGATCACCAGCGAGATCACCATCGTGATCAGCCGGATGAACGCATCGCCGAGCGGCCGCATCGCCTGGGCCGTCGTTGGCGCCACGTATCCCAGCACAATTGCGATCGCCACGCCGAGGAGCACCTGTCCCCACAGGGTCCTGTAGAACGGCTTCCGGGCGGCGGTGGTAACGGGGGCAGCGGTCGCGGGCTGTGAGATGACAGTGGCCATGGCGGCAGATACTACACCCGATTCCCGAATCAAAGGAGGACTGGTCATCGATGGCAAATCTCGGATACATCGGCCTTGGCGCCATGGGCGGCCGCATGGCCAACCGTCTGATCGACAAGGGTCATAAGGTTACGGGCTATAACCGGACGCGCTCGAAGGCCCAGTGGCTGGTCGATCGTGGGATGAACTGGGCAGATTCGCCTCGAGCGGTCGCCGAGCACGCGGATGTGATCTTCGTCATGGTCACCGATTCGAAATCGCTCGACGCCGTGTCGAGCGGCCCCGATGGGTTCCTCGCCGGTCTTGGCGACGGCAAGGTCGTCGTCGACAGCAGCACGGTGAGTCCCGCGATCAGTCGTGACGTGGCCGAGAAAGTCCGCGCGAAAGGCGGCGACATGGTCGACGCTCCCGTTTCCGGAAGCGTCGCGACGCTCGAAGCTGGAAAGCTGAGCGTCATGGTCGGCGGCAATCGCGCCACCTTCGACCGAATCAAGCCAATCCTCGAAGATATCGGACCGAAGGTTACGCACGTCGGAGACAACGGTCTCGCGCTCTCAATCAAGATCGCGCACAACCTCAGCCTCGCGGTTCAAATGCTCGCGTTCAGCGAAGGCGTGCTGCTGGCCGAAAAGAGCGGCATTTCGCGCGACGTGGCGGTGGATGTGCTGACACACAGCGTCATCGCGTCGCCGATGGTGCAGTACCGCGGACCGTTCGTGCTCGGATTACCGGAAGAGTCGTGGTTCGACGTCAACATGATGCAGAAGGACATGATGCTGGCGCTCGAGATGGGCCGTCGTCTTGATGTCCCGCTTCCGACCACCGCAGTGACGAACGAGTTCCTGACCGCGGCGCGCGGAATGGGCCTGGCCCATTACGACTTCGCCGTCATCTTCAAGGTGCTGGCTCAGATGGCGGGCGTGCAGAACCCGTGAATTGGTAGTTGGTGGTGAGTGGTTGGTGGTCCGTGAAGGACAAATACCAACCACCAACCAGGTCTCCGACTATCGAGTTGGAGGAGTTGCCGCGGCCGTCGCGCCGATTGACTCGCCCGAGACGACCAGCTCGACGCGTCGATTCTGCTGGCGGCCAGCCGGCGTGTCGTTCGACGCGACCGGCATCGTCTCGCCAAAGCCGGCGGTTCCGATGGCGTTTGGTGCGATCCCCTGCTCGACGAGATACAGACGGACCGAGTCCGCGCGGTTTTCGGAAAGCCGCTGATTGTAGTCGGCCGAACCGACGCTGTCGGTATGTCCCTCGACCTGAAGCTTCAATCCACGGTGCGAGAGGAGAATACCCGCGACCTTCGCGAGCTTCTCGCGCGCGCCCGCCTTGAGGTTCGCGCTGGCTGTGTCGAACAGCACGTCGGAGAGGTTCACGATCAACCCGCGCGCACTCTCTCGCGTGTCAAGAATCTGATTGAGCTGCTGCCGCAATTGATCGCGTAGTTCAGCCTTCTCATGTTCCGCTTTGGCGGCGTTGGCCTCCGCCGTCTGGCGCGCCGCTTCCGCCGCGGCACGTGCCGCTTCCGCCGCGGCCTTGTCGCGAGCAGCCTGTTCAGCAAGAGCCCGTGCTTGCTGCGCCTGTGCATCAGCCGCCTGACGGGCAGCGTCCGCGGCCGCTCTGTCCCGTTCGGCGGCAAGCCGTGCCGCTTCGGCGGTCAGGCGGTCGATTTCCGCCTGCTTGCGGGCGGCTTCTTCGGAACGCGCGCGCTCGAGGGCGGCGTCCTCCCGCTCCTTGGCTGCGGCACGCTGCTGGGCCTGCGCCTCCTCGTCCTGCCTCTGCAGCGCGATCAGGCGCGCGTCTTCGGCAGTCTGCACCGCTTGGCGGGCAGGCATCATCACTTCATTGGTGTTGCGGTGCCGCGCCTGCGCCTGTTCCGCGTCGGTGAGCAGCCGCGAGGCCTTCGTGAAAGTGTCGTCCGAGTAGCGATCGGCGCCGGCAAAGCGGGCCAGCATGACGGCGTTACGCGCCTCCGCGAGATCCAGCGGTGCGCCCGGCTCGAGAGGCTTCAATTTCAGCTGGCGCGTGTCCTGATTCATCAGGTACGTGCCTCGCTTCAGCAGATCGAACTTCGCCTGGATGACGTCGACGTTCCCCTTGGTGTTGTTCCGAACGCTGTTTTCGAGGACGACGACATCGCTCGGCTGTGTGACGGCGAAGTAGGGTTCGGCGGTGACGATCATGCCGAACGCCTGCAGCTCGGTGGTGACGTGAATGCGCGCCTCGTCATCTTTGACCTGCACTTCACCGAGGTTGGTGGAACGTCCTTCGGGCGTGACCGCCCACAGCACGTAGGTCAGATATTCAGCACCGAACTGCGTCGGCGGAACCAGGTGATCGAACTTCGCGTCGACGTCGATATACCCCTTCTTCCCCTCGACCGTCGCGTTGCCGGTGGCCAGCGGCGAGAGCGCTGTCCCGGTGAAGTCGACCTTGGTGTCTCCTTTCCGCGGTCGATAGTTGATAGCAGGGGTCGTGTGGCCGACGACCGTAATCCGGAACAGCGGGGTCGGACCCTGCTGCGTCGTCGTGCCGAGTTGCTGCGTGGGGTTTGGAGACGTCTGTGCGAACGCGGTCGCGGTCAGAAGGAGACCGCCGGTCGCAATCAGCGCCGCTGCACGCTTCTGCATCGAGTGAACCTCTGTCAGCCATCTCGGCAACTTCCGGTCCAGTCCGACGGAGCAGCTTTTACGCCCAATGAGGGACAACTACGGCATCTTCCGAGACGTCGACACCTGCCATACAGTTCGCTCGATCACATTTTCCGCGGTGAACGGCGTTATCCGCGTGATCGCTGTCGTTGAATGTAAAAACGTTCAGACGTGCGCAGGTGTCTGCAGGCGCGCTCGCACGCGCTCAACGACGGCGTCGATGTCGATGCTCTTCAAGCAGAGATTGTCGTTGCACGGTGACAGGCGCTGGTTGTACGGGCTCACGCAGGGACTGCACGAATACCCCGTGTAGACAACGTCGAAGCTATCGGCAAGCGGCCGATAGCGATCCGGCAATTCGGGACCAAAGAACACGATGACGTGAATTGGCGTCAGGCATGCGAAGTGCGCCGGGCCTGAGTCGTTGGTGACGAGCACCTGCGCCAGGTTGAACAGCTGCAGCAGGTCGGTCATGCTCGTGCGGCCGGTGAGATCCAGGATGCGCGGCGAACCCACGGCCTCGCAGATGAACGCCGCGTCAGGTTGTTCCTCCGCAACGCCCGTGACGAGCACGTAGACGTCCGGGTCCTCGAGCAGGCGCGTCGCGAGCCGCGCGTAGGACGCGAGCGGCAGGCGCCGCATCGGAAAGCGTTTGCTGGCGTTCGGATTGAGCACCACCAGTTTGTGCGACGTGCTGACGGCCGGATTGATGTCCTGCAGCATGCGCCAGACGCGCGCCTCGGTGGTACGGTCTCTGGCCATCTTCGGAATGTCGAGCCGGTCGGCTCCGAGCGGACGCTTCACCCGGGGAACCTGATTGGCAGGTGAGGCGAGCGCGTGCACCAGGTCGAGAAACGTATGTCCCGTATGGACGTGAGGGTTGTACAGAACTTTGTGCGTGACGAGTTCGCCCGTGTACAGCCCCTCCTGATTGAAACGGTGAAAGCCGACACGTGTCCGCGCGCCGCTGAGATACGCCAGCAGCGTGCTGTAGCGAACGAACGTCTCGAGATTGACGACCGTGTCGATTCCGCGGCGCCTGGCCGTCCAGACGAACCGAAGCGTGTCGCGGACGAGCGATACCAACGAGCGGCTGTCGATCGTGATGATATTGCGCGCGTCGACGATGCCGAGCATCTCGACGCTCGACCGGACCTGTTCGAAGCACAGGAAGTGCAGCGAGGCGTCCGGAAAGAGCTCCCGGGTTTTCCGCAGCGCAGGGTAGGCCACGACCATGGTCCCCATCTCGGCGAGCTGGATGAACAACACGCGACGGGGCCTCGCATCCGACGGCGGCTTGTTGATGCCGATTAGGCGCAGCAGCCGATCGGTGACGGTGAGGAGGAAGCACAGCGGGACGCCAACCCAGAAATCCACCCACCGCATCGTGTTCGGTTCCATCGCTATGGATGAGTGTACTAGTGCCAGACTTCGGACGTCAGGCCTGGCGACTTTTACTTCCATTTTCCTGAAGGTCGTGCCCCGCGGTTGTGGCGTATGATGCGTCGCTGTCCGACGCGTCGGACGGTCGTGGTCTTCATGCGGACGCTCTGTTGGAGGTCTCCAATGAAGCCGTCATTGATCCCTGCCTGGACGGCAGCAATGTTGGTGTTGGCGGGAGCCGCGGATCGTACCCTTGCCCAGGGCGCTCCACCGCCAAGTGCCGGCGGGTGCCCACTCGATCCGGTGAAGTTCCACGAATGCGCTCTTCCGAAAACCAAGAGCTTCGAGCCTCCACGCACCGTCGATGGACGGCCGGACATGCAGGGCTATTGGGAGCGGGCGTTCACCTCACAGGACATCGAGGAGCACAACGCGGGATTTGGTATTCAAGCAGGCCCGAGCCTCGTCATCGATACGCCCGACCGCAAGATTCCGTACCAACCATGGGCGCTGGAGTTCCGCAAGAACATCACCGAACGTTTCATTTCTCCGCTGGCAAGCTGTCTCCCGCCCGGTATCCCGCGCGATATCGTCGCCCCCGCCGCGCACCAGATTGTTCAGACGCCAGGCTACGTGATGCATCTGCTCGAGTACTCCCACTCGTACAGAGTGATTCCAATCACCAATGAGCCGCATACGCCGGGCACCGTCAAACTCTGGCAGGGCAACTCGCGTGGACGGTGGGACGGCAACACGCTCGTGGTCGACGTGGCGAACTTGAACGGTTTTGCGTGGTTCGACAACGCCGGCAACTTTGCCAGCGACGCGCTACACGTCGTCGAGCGCTACACGATGATCGACCGAGACGCGATCTATTACGAAGCGCGCATCGAAGATCCGAACGTCTACACGCGTCCCTGGACGATGGTGTCGGCGCTCACCAGGAACAAGGAGCCCGGTTTCGAGATCTGGGAGCAGGCATGCCACGAAGGGAACCAGTCCGTCGCCGATCAACTTCGTCTTGGACTGAAACCGTTCCCAGGCGTCACCTCGCCGCGGTGACGGCTCCGCCCGACGCGCCTCACGCGCTCGGGGCGTGGCAGCCTGTCCGTTCGACCTCGTGCTGCAGGTCCACGGTGATCTCGAGGAACCCACGTGCCCAGTCAGTTCCATGCATGT
>Ga0310810_10001005_pt1 | contig 28631 bp, 28 predicted proteins | sample NCmetagenome_FD_207641 | JGI IMG/M metagenome (GOLD analysis project Ga0310810, IMG submission 207641) | Soil microbial communities from experimental microcosm in Duke University, North Carolina, United States - NC | ecosystem: Engineered > Artificial ecosystem > Soil microcosm > Unclassified ... | reverse complement strand
AGGCCGCCGACCATCACCATGCCGCCGATCATCAGCGCGTGCGGGTCGCCCTTCGACTGGTTGACGAACTGCGTGAGGCCGATCGCGCCGGCGGCGCCGCCCTTGTTGTCGAACTGCGCGCTCGACACGAGGTGCGCGCTCTGCATGGCGGCGACCAGATTGCGCCCGGTCTGGTCCCAGCCGCCGCCCGGGTTGGCGGGAATCATAACCTTCAGCGCGGGCTGCGCGCCGGCGCTCAGCGTGGCGCCGGCGAGCAGCGCCGCGCCGAGCAAGCTGCTTAACTTCATAAGCTTTGTCTCCGTGGTGGTGTGCGAAAATGCGGACCCTTCGAATTGTAAGGCGTCGATGATCAGGATCGACAATCTCGTCAAGGCGTTCGGCGCGAAGCGCGCGGTCGACGGCATCTCGTTCTCGGTCGAGAAAGGCGAGGTGCTCGGCTTCCTCGGCCCCAACGGCGCCGGCAAGTCGACCACCATGCGCATCGTCACCGGCTTCATGCCGCCCAGCTCGGGCCGCGCCAGCGTCGGCGGCTTCGACGTGGTCGACTCGCCGCTCGAGGCGAAGCGGCTGATCGGCTACCTGCCCGAGAACGCCGCCTCGTACCCGGACATGACGGTGCGCGCCTTCCTGGAGTTCGTCGCCGAGCTGCGCGGCCTCGACGGCGCGGCGCGCCGCAAGGCGGTGCACCGCGTGGTCGAGCTGTGCTTCCTCGAATCGGTGCTCAACCAGTCCATCGATACGCTGTCGAAGGGCTACAAGCACCGCACCTGCCTCGCGCAGGCGCTCATCCACGACCCGCAGGTGCTGATCATGGACGAGCCGACCGACGGCCTCGACCCGAACCAGAAGCACGAGGTGCGCAACCTGATCCGCGAGCTGGGCTCGAGCAAGGCGATCGTCTTCTCGACGCACATCCTCGAGGAGGTGGACGCGGCGTGCACGCGCGCCATCATCATCGACCGCGGCCGCATCGTCGCCAACGGCACGCCCGACGAGCTGCACGCCATGTCGGACTCGGCCGGCGCGGTGACGCTGCAGGCGCGCGGCGCCACCGAGGAGCGTCTCTCCCAGCTTGGCCGGGTGGAGAAGCTGAACGGCGCGTTCCGCATCTACCCGCGCGACAAGGCGAGCGCCGGTCAGCTCGCGCAGGAAGTGGTGGAGATGGTCAACCTGCACGGCTGGAAGGTCGAGGGCATGTACAGCGAGCGCGGCGAGCTCGACGAAGTGTTCCGCCGGCTGACGCTGCCGGACACGGTGAAGCGATGAGAGTGATCTGGACGCTCGCCAAGCGCGAGCTGGGCGCGTACTTCACCTCGCCGGTGGCGTACGTGTTCCTGGTCATCTTCCTGCTGCTCGCCGGCTTCTTCACCTTCACGGCGGGCAACTTCTTCGAGCGCGGCGAGGCGAGCCTCGCCGCCTTCTTCGCCTGGCACCCGTGGCTCTACCTCGTGCTGGTGCCGGCGGTCGGCATGCGCGTCTGGGCGGAAGAGCGCCGCTCCGGGACCATCGAGCTGCTGCTCACGCTGCCGGTCGCGCCGTGGCAGGCGATCGTCGGCAAGTTCCTCGCGAGCTGGATCTTCCTCGCCGTGGCGCTCGCGCTCACCTTCCCCGCGGTGATCACGGTGAACGTGCTCGGCGACCCCGACAACGGCATGATCGCCGCCGGCTACGTCGGCAGCCTGCTGCTCTCGGGCGCCTACCTGGCGATCACCTGCATGACCTCGGCGCTGACGCGCAACCAGGTGGTCGCCTTCATCCTCTCGGTGGTGATCTGCCTGTTCCTGATCCTCGCCGGCTTCAACCCGGTCACCGATCTGCTGGTGCGCTGGGCGAGCCCCTCTGTGGTCGACGTGGTGGCGGCGTTCTCGGTGGTCACCCACTTCGACGGCTTCCAGCGCGGCGTGATCGACAGCCGCGACCTGGCGTTCTTCCTCTCGGTGATCGGCTTCGCCCTGTTCGCCACGGGCGTGATCATCCGCAGCCACCGCGCAGGCTGAGGCATGAAGAAATACGAGCCCTTTGTCTACTCGGCGGTCGGCCTCGTGGTGCTGGCGCTGGTGCTGATCGCCGCCAACTACCTGGTCGCCGTCGTGCCGGCGCGCGCCGACCTGACCGAGGGCAACATCTACACGCTGTCGGACGGGACCAAGAAGATCCTGCGCGGCCTCGCTTCGCCGGTGACGATCAAGCTCTACATGTCGCAGGGCGAGGCGATGCCGGTGCCGCTGCGCAGCTTCGGCCAGCGCGTCTCTGACGTGGTCAACGAGATGCGGCGCGCGGCGGGCGGCAACCTGATCGTCGAGCGGCTGGATCCGAAGCCCGATTCCGAGATCGAGGACGCGGCGCAGCTCGAGGGCATCGACCCGCAGACGCTCGGCACCGGGGAGCAGTTCTACCTCGGCGCCTCGGTGAGCCAGCTCGACCGCAAGGAGACGCTCGCCTCCATCACCCCGCAGCGCGAGCGCCTGCTCGAGTACGACCTGATACGCGCGATCGCGCAAGTGGCGAGCGCCGAGCGGCCGAAGATCGGCCTGATGGCCGGCCTGCCGGTGCTCGGCGAGAAGTTCAACCCGTTCACGCGGCAAAGCTCCGATCCCTGGGTGCTGGCGGGCGAGCTCAAGCGCGAGTTCGAGGTGAAGGAGATCCCGCTCAGCGCCAAGGAGATCGACAAGGACGTGAAGGTGCTGCTGCTCATCCACCCGCGCGACATCCAGCCCGAGCAGGAGTACGCGCTCGACCAGTTCGTGCTGCGCGGCGGCAAGCTCATCGCCTTCGTCGACCCGTTCGCCTACTTCGACCAGTCGACGCCGCAGATGCCCGGCCTGCCGCCGCAGGGCACCAGCTCGAGCCTGCCGCGGCTCTTCAAGGCCTGGGGCGTGGAATTCGACCCCGGCAAGGTGATCTCGGACGTGGTGTTCGGCTCGGGCGGCGGGCCGAACTACACGCCCACGGTGCTGTCGCTCAACCGCACCGCCTTCAGCCGCGACGACGTGGTGACCGGGTCGATCGAGACGCTGCTCTACGCCTTCGGCGGCGCCTTCAAGGTCAAGCCCGCCGAGGGGCTGCGCGTCACCGAGCTCGTCCGCAGCTCGCCCAACTCGATGCTGGTCGACAACAGCGAGGCGACCAAGCGCGGCGACGAAGCGACCAAGAGCTTCAAGCCCTCCGGCCAGGCGCTGCCGCTCGCGCTCAGGCTCACCGGGAAGTTCAAGACCGCCTTCCCCGACGGCCTGGTCGTGGACAAGAAACCCCAGCCCAATACGCCAGCCCTGCGCGAAAGCGCCGGCGAGAACTCGGTGATCCTGGTCGCCGACGTCGACATGCTGGCCGACGGCGCCGCGGTCGACATCCAGGACGTGTTCGGCCGCAAGGTGGTCGTGCCCTCCAACGGCAACCTGGCGCTGGCGATGGGCATGGTCGAGCAGTTCGCGGCCGGCGACGAGCTGATCTCGCTGCGCAGCCGCGCCACGGCGTTCCGGCCGCTCACCGTGGTGCGCGAGCTCGAGGCCGAGGCGCAGAAGCAGTACTTCGGCAAGATCCAGAGCCTCGAGGCCGAGCTGCAGAAGACGCAGGCCAAGCTGCAGGAGCTGCAGCGGGCGCAAGGCGCCTCGGGTCCCAATGCGGGCAAATCGGGGCAGCTGCTCTCGGCCGAGCAGCAGGCCGAGATCGAGCGCTTCCGCAAGACCGCCGCGCAGGCGCGCCTCGAGCTGAAGGAAGTGCGCCGCAACCTGCGCCAGGACGCGGAAGCGCTCGTCTTCCTCACCAAGGTGGTCAACATCGCCCTCATGCCGCTGCTCGTCGCGCTCGCCGGGCTGGCGGTGGCGCTGCTGCGCCGGAGACGGATGCGATGAGCGCCCGCTCGCTTCTCGTGCTGGTCGTCCTGCTGGTGGTGCTCGGCGGCGGCGCGCTCCTCTACCAGCGCCAGCAGGCGAACGAGCGGCCGGCCAACGCCGCGCTGCTCGGCAAGCCGCTGCTCAAGGACCTGCGCGCGGCCGACGTCGCGGCGATAAAGATCAGCGAGCCGAAAAGCGTGCTCACCGTGCAGCGCAAGGAGGAAGGCTGGGTGATCGCCGAGCGCGACGGCTTTCCGGCCGACGTGGCGAAAGTGCGCGACTTCGTGATCAAGCTGCTCGAGCTGAAGGTCGGCCAGAGCGCGCCGCTCGGCGAGAAGGACCGCGCGCGCCTCAACCTGGACGATTCCGGCACCCGGGTCGAGCTCGATGCGCAGGACGGCAAGCCGCTCGCCCGCCTGGTGGTCGGCAAGAAATACTTCAAGCGCGAGGTCGACAATCCGGACAAGGCGCCGGCCGACGGGCGCTTCGTCGCCCTCCCCGCGCAGGCGGGGACGGCGCAGGCGGGGACCGCCTACATCGTCTCCGATCCGCTCGCGCAGGCGAGCACCCGGAGCGCCGACTGGATCGACCGCACTGCCTTCCAGGTGGAGAAGGTGAAGACCCTCGAGGTGCGCTTCCCCGACGGCGGCGGCTGGCAGATCGAGCGCGCCGCCGACAACGCCGACTGGAAGCTCGCCGGCGCGAAGCCCGGCGAGAAGCTCGACGTCGGCAAGGCGAACGCCGCGTCCTACTCGCTCTCGCTGCTCGAGCTCGCCGACGTCGCCCCGAAAGATGCAAAGGACACGGGGCTCGACAAGCCGACGCTCGTCACCGCGACCACGCTCGACGGCTTGAGCTACGAGATCCGCGTCGGCAAGAGCGCCGGTGACAACGACTACGTCTCGTTTAGCTCTTCCGGCACGGTGCAAGGCAAGGACGACGACGAACGGATCAAGAAGCTCAAGGCCCGCCTGCCGCGCGAGAAGCGCCTTTCGGACTACGTGCTGCTCGTGCCGAAGGCGAAGCTCGAGGACACGCTCAAGCCGCGCGCCGAGCTGCTCGTCGAGAAGAAGCCCGCCGCGAAGTAAATCCGGCTCATGCGCCGTGCCTCGCGCGGGATAGAGCGCGTAGCACAGGCCGACTTACGCTTCCATCGCCCGAAAGGAGGGGCATACGATGGGAGCAAGGTCACTGGCAGTCATCGCCGCGACGTGCGCCGCGGCGTTTGTCGCGCCCGGCCACGCGCAGGAGCTGCGCACGCCGAGCACGATGATCTTCATGGAAGTGCCGCTCGACGCGCATACGGTCAAGGAGCAGATGCCGAACTTCGGCCTGCAGTTCCAGGGCAGCCGGCCGTACCAGACGTTTCGCCTGGACCAGAAGATGTTCCGCAGCTACCGGCCCGGCTTCGCGTTCGCCGGGATCGAGGCGACTTACCTCGTCGCGGGCGCGCTCGGCCTCGTCGCCGTGGCGTCGGTCGCGAGCAAGGACGGCGCGACGACGCAGCAGCTCACCCAGGCCAAGGCGAAGCAGCAGCAGGCGTGCCCGACGCAGACCTGCGGCCAGTAGCGGCACGGCCGCCGCAAGCGCGCAGGCCCGCCCCGGCGGGCCTTTTTATTTAACGGGAGCGCTGATATAAGAAGGGGCGAGGAGGCTGGCCCGTGGCGAACTCCCTGAAGCAGATCCGCACCCTGGCGCTGGTCGGCCAGGCGGGCGCCGGCAAGACCACCCTCGCGGAGGCGCTGCTCGCGGCAGCGGGCGCGCTCCCTGCGCCGGGCAGCGTCGAGCGCGGCAGCACCGTCTGCGACTACACGCCGCTCGAGAAGCAGCTCCAGCATTCGCTCAAGCTCGCCGTCGCGAGCTTCGAAGCCCAGGGCACCAAGATCCACCTGCTCGACACGCCGGGCTACCCGGATTTCCTCGGCCAGTCCCTGCCCGCGCTCGCGGCGGTGGAGACCGCCGCCGTGGTGATCAACGCGCAGAACGGCATCGAGATGATGACCGGCCGGTTCCTGCAGTGGGCGGCGAAGCGCGGCCTCGACCGCCTGGTCGTGGTGAACAAGATCGACGCCGGCGCGGACCTCGAGGGGCTGCTCGCGCGCATCCAGCAGGCGTTCGGCCGCGAATGCCTGCCGCTCAACCTGCCCGCGGCGAAGGCAAGCAAGGTGTCCGACTGCTTCTTCGCGCCCTCCGGCGAGGCCGACTTCTCCTCGGTCGACGAGGCGCACCGGCGCCTGGTCGACCAGGTGGTCGAGGTCGACGAGAAGCTGATGGAGACCTACCTCGAGAAGGGCGAGGTGACGCCCGAAGAGCTGCACGAGCCGCTCGAGCGGGCGCTGCGCGAGGGCCACCTCGTGCCGGTGGTCTTCACCTCGGCGAAGACCGGGGCCGGCGTGCGCGAGCTGCTCGACGTGATCGTCAGGCTGCTGCCCAACCCGACCGAGGGCAACGCGCCGGTCTACTTCAGCACGCCGACCTCCGGCGGCGAGCCCGCCGAGCTGCAGGCGGTGCCCGACCCGGGGCGCCACGCGCTCGCGCACGTGTTCAAGGTCGAGATCGATCCGTACATCGGCCGCCTGGCGGTGTTCCGCGTGCACCAGGGCCGGCTCACGCCCGGCATGCAGCTCTACGTCGGCGAAGGGCGCAAGCCGGTCAAGCCCGGCCACCTGTATCTCCTGCGCGGCAAGACGCAGATCGAGGTGAACGAGGCGATCCCGGGCGACATCTGCGCGATCGCCAAGGTGGACGAGATCCAGTTCGACCAGATCCTGCACGACTCGCCCGCCGACGCGCACGTGCACGCGCGGCCGCTCGAGCTGCCGACCGCCGTGTTCGGCCTGGCGGTGGCGCCGAAGAAGCGCGGCGACGAGCAGAAGGTGTCGGACGTGCTGCACAAGATCATGGCCGAGGACCCGTGCTTCCGCCTCGAGCACGACGCGCAGGCAAACGAGACGGTGATGCGCGGCCTGGGCGAGGTGCACCTGAAGACGGTGCTGGAGAAGATGTCGTCGCAGTACAAGCTCGAGCTCGACACCCGGCCGCCGTCGATCCCGTTCCGCGAGACCATAGCCGCGCGGGCCGAGGGCCACAGCCGGCACAAGAAGCAGACCGGCGGCGCCGGCCAGTTCGGCGAGGTGTTCCTGCGCGTCGAGCCGCTCGCGCGCGGCGCGGGCTTCGAGTTCGTCGACGCGGTGAAGGGCGGCGCGATCCCGAACCAGTTCATCCCGTCGGTGGAGAAGGGCGTGCGCGCCGTGCTCGAGCACGGCTTCCTCGCCGGCTACCCGATCCAGGACGTGCGCGTGGTCGTGTACGACGGCAAGAGCCACCCGGTCGACTCGAAGGACGTGGCGTTCATGTCCGCCGGGCGCAAGGCGTTCCTCGACGCGCTCGCCAAGGCGCGGCCGATCGTGCTCGAGCCGATCGTCAACGTCGAGATCAGCGCGCCCGACGCGAAGATGGGCGACATCGCCGGCGAGCTGTCCGGGCACCGCGGCCACATCAAGGGCTCGGACACGCCGCGCCCGGGCCTCGTGCAGATCTCGGCGCAGGCGCCGCTCTCCGAGCTCGAGCACTTCCCGGCGCGCCTCAAGTCGCTCACCGCCGGCCACGGCTCCTACCGCATGGAGTTCAGCCACTACGAGCCTGCGCCGGCGCAACTGCAGCAGAAGCTCGCCGCCGCGCACAAACCCCAGGTCGAAGCCGAATAACCGAAAAGGGGTCAGAGCAATTTTCCTGAAACAAATCGCTCTGTACTCGCGAGCTCTTTGTAACCGGAAAATTGCTCTGACCCCTTTATGAACTTTGTTCGCCGCGGTAGCGGCGCACCCGCGCTCGTGTTTGTGCACGGCTTCGCCTGCACGCACGAGGACTGGCGCGCGCAGCTGGATTTCTTTTCTTCCCGGTACGAAACCGTGGCCTGCGACCTGCGCGGGCATGGGCGCACGCCCGGGCGGCCGCAGGAATGCTCGATCGAGCACTACGGCGGCGACGTCGCGGCGCTGGTGAACAATCTGGAGCTCGCGCAATGCGTGCTGATCGGGCACAGCATGGGCTGCCGGGTGGTGCTCGAGGCGAATCGCCTGATCGCCGACAAGGTGGCCGGCCTCGTGCTGGTCGACGGCAGCCGGCTCGCCGAGCGCGACCCGGACGCGGCGCAGGCGGCGGCGCGCGCGACGATCGACAAGGTCGGCTATCCCGCCTTTGCCGAGAGCCTGTTCCGCCAGATGTTCCTCACCGCTTCGCCGATCGCCGAGGCGATCGTGCGGCGCGCCGTCGACTCGAGCCAGGCCTTCGGCGCCGACCTGTGGGGCCGCATGGCGCGCTGGGATGCCGGATCCATGGACGCCGCCTTCTCCGCGGTGCGCGCGCCGCTGCTCGCCATCCAGACCACCACGCGCGACGCGAACCTCAAGCGCACGCCGCTCAAGGCGGGGCAGACCAGCCCCTGGCTCGACTACGTCAGGAGCCGGGGCGGCCGCACCACGGTCATCCCCGACACCGGCCATTTCCCGCAGATCGAGCGGCCCCAGGCCGTCAACGACCTGATCGGCGCCTTTCTTCGCTGATGGCCGCGGCGCTCATCGCCAGCGTGCCGTTCGCCATCGGGGCGATGAAGTAGTCGATAGTTAGGGCTCCGTCCCCGAATCACTCGCACTCTCAGTTGCGTTTTCCCTTCTTCGGGGCAGCGGGGTTCGGCAGCGCTTCCAGATGCACGAAGCTGCCGCCCTGGTAGGTCTCGGCGCGCGGGTCGCCGGGCTTCTCCCTCGCCAGCACCTCGGCGGCATAGGCCTCGGAGTCGTCCTGCGGCCGGTAGCCGAGGCGGAAGGCGTTCGAGTTGTCGTACCAGGCGCGCTTGTTGGCCGAGATGCCGTAGACGATCTCGAAGCGGATGGCCGGGTGCTCGATGCCGATCGACACGAGCTGCGCGAGGTCGCGCGGGCTGATCCAGATCGAGAGGCGCCGCTTGTCGATCGGCGCCGGGTTGACGTTGCCGATGCGGATCATCAGGAACTCGAGCCCGTACTTGTCGGCGTACAGGCTGCCGAGCGCCTCGCCGAACACCTTGGAGACGCCGTAGCGGCTGTCGGGCCTGGGATAGACGCGGTGGTCGATGGTGCGGTCGCGGCGATAGAAGCCGACCGCGTGGTTGCTCGTGGGAAAGACGATGCGCTTCACCCCGTTGCGGCGCGCCGCCTCGAACACGTTGTAGCAGCCGACGATGTTGGCCTGCAGGATCGCCGGCCAGGCGCCCTCGACCGAATAGCCGCCGAGGTGCACGATCGCGTCCACGCCTTTCGTGATGCGCAGCGCGTCGGCCATCCGCGAGACATCGGCCTTGACGAAATTCGGCGCCTTGAGCGGTCGCTTGTCCGACAGACGAAGCCGGTACTTCCCCGCCAGCTCGCGCGCGAGGTGCGTGCCGACGTCGCCGGCCGCGCCCGTGATCAGGACGTTCTTCATAAAATATTTGTAACAGGAAAATTGCTCTGACCCCATTTTCGATCGTCGATGCGCACATGCATCTGTGGGACCCGCGCGCGCACTACTACCCGTGGCTGTGCGACGCAAAGCCCATCCCGTTCCGCTATGGCGACTATGGCGCCTTGAGAAAGCCGTATCTGCCGGCCGACTACCGCGCCGATAGCGCGGCGTGGCGGGTGGAACGGACCGTGTACATCGAGGCGGAATGGGATCCGCGCGATCCGCGCGGCGAGATGGATTTCATCGCCGGCCTGCGGAAGCAGCACGGCATGCCGAGCGTCGCGATCGCGCAGGCGTGGCTGGAGGCTCCGGACTGCGCCGCCTTGCTGGAAGCGCATGCGGCCCGCGGCTTCGTGCGCGGCGTGCGGCACAAGCCGAAGCCCGGCCAGATGGACGACGCGGCCTGGCGCGCCGGCTTCGCGCGGCTCGCGCCGCTCGGGCTGCACTTCGAGCTGCAGGCGCCGTCGCGGCAGCTCGGCGAGGCGGCGCGGCTGGCGGGCGATTTCCCCGCCACGTGCGTCGTGCTCAACCACGCGGGCCTGCCGCTGGCGGGCGAGATCGCCGAATGGCGCGCGGCCCTGTCGTCGCTCGCCCGCCGCGAGAACGTGGCGGTGAAGATCTCCGGGCTGGGCAACCTGAGCGACCGGCGGGAGGCCGTTCTTGCCGTCCTCGAAGCCTTCGGCACGCAGCGGGCGATGTTCGCCAGCAACTACCCGGTGGACAGCCTGCGCATGAGCTTCGACGAGATTTTCGGCGGCTTCGACGAGGCGACGCGCGCGCTTTCGGCGCAAGAGCGGCACGCCCTCTTCCGCGACAATGCGGTCCGTATCTATCGAATGGAGTAGCGCATGGCAGAGAAACCTTTCACGCTGGGCTACGTCGGCGTCGGGCTGATGGGCGGGCCGATGAGCCAGCGGCTCGCCGGGCTGGGCTGGAAGCTCAAGACCTATGACATCGTCCCCGAGCGCTCGGCCAGCGCTTCCGCCGCCGAGGCCGCGCGCGGCGTCGATGTCGTGCTGTTGAACCTGCCGACCAACGACGCCGTGAAGGACGCGGTGTTCGGCCCGAACGGCGTGGCGAAGGCCGTCACGGCGAAGCAGCTGGTGGTCGATTTCTCGACCATCCCGGTCGACGAGTGCCGTGCGCACGCCGCCCGCCTCGCGCGCGAGACCGGCTGTCGCTGGGTCGACGCGCCCGTCTCCGGCGGGCCGCCGGCCGCGGCCGCGGGGTCGCTCACCATCATGGCGGGCGGCGCGCAAGCGGACCTGGCGCGGCTGCAGCCGCTCATGGCGGACATCGGCGCGCGCTGCACGCGCATGGGCGAGGTCGGCGCCGGCCTTGCGGCGAAGATGATCAACCAGCTCATCGTCGGCGTCGGCCAGGCGATGCTCGGCGAGGCGGTGGCGCTGTGCGGCAAGGCCGGCATCGACGCGGCGCGCATCCCGGAATGCCTCGCCGGCGGCTACGCCGACAGCAACGTGCTGAAGGCGTACTGGCCGCGCATCGTGCAGAAGGACTTCGCGCCGCGCGGCTACCTGCGCCAGCTGCTCAAGGACCTCGAGATGGTGAACGACTGGGCGGGCCACCTGAAGGCGGCCGCGCCGATGCTCATGCAGGCGCTCGCGGTGTATCGCCTCGCCGCGAGCCAGGGCTACAGCGAGCTCGACAGCTGCGCTGCAGCGAAGCTCTACGAGCAGCTTTAACAGCGGCGGGCGCGTTCGACGCAGGTGCGCAGCACCTCGTCGGGATCGCGCCGCCACCAGTCGCGCTCGGAGAAGATCTCCACCTCCTGGAAGCCCGCGTAGCCCGCGTTTTCCACCCATTTCCTGATCAAGGGAATATTTATGACGCCGTCGCCCATCATGCCGCGATCGTTCAGCAGGTCGCGCGTCGGCACGAGCCAGTCGCAGATGTGGTAGGCGAGCACCCGCTTCCCGGCTCGCCTGATCTGCGACTGCAGCTTCGGGTCCCACCAGACGTGGTACACGTCCACCGCCACGCCGACTCCCTCGCCCAGGCGCTCGCACACGTCGAGCGCCTGCTCGAGCGTGTTGATGCACGCGCGCTCGGCCGCCTGCATCGGATGCAGCGGCTCGATGGCGAGCGGCACGCCGGCCGCGCGCGCCTCCGGAAGGATCGCCGCGAGGCCCTCCTCTATGGTCCTTCGCGCCGCGGGCAGATCCTTCGATCCCGGCGGGAGGCCGCCCACCACGAGCACCAGGCACTGCGCGCCGAGCGCGTGCGCCTCCTCGATCGCGCGCCGGTTATCGTCGCGCCAGTCCGGCGCGGTGAAGAACCCGCCGCGACACAGCCCGGTCACGGTCAATCCGTTTTTCCTGATGGATGAAGCGGCGTCCCGCAACCCCATCTCCGCCACCTGATCGCGCCAGGGCGAGATGCCCTCGATGCCGTGGCGCGCGCAGCCGTCGATCGCCTGCGCGAGCGTCCACTGCTTGCGGATCGTCGCGGTATTGAGCGAAAGCTTCATTAGCCACAGCCGTTGATCGCGAGAAGTCGCTTCATGCGCGCGCAGGCGAGCGGCGGGTCGGCGAGCAGGCCGGCGGCATCGGCGAGCCGGAAGAGCTCGCACAGGTGCAGCACATGCCGCGCCGACTGCTGGCCGCCGACCATCACGAAATGCTCCTGGTGGCCGTTCAGCCAGGCCATGAACACCACGCCGGTCTTGTAGAAGCGCGTCGGCGCGCGAAAGATGTGCCGCGACAGGGCCACCGTCGGGGCGAGGACTTCGTGATATCCGTTCCTGTCGCCGCCGGAAAGGCAGGACAGGGCGTGCGACGCCGCCGGCGCGATGGCGTCGAAGATGCCGAGCAGCGCATCGGAATAACCCTGCGCGTCGCCCTCGATCAGCTCGGCGAAATTGAAGTCGTCGCCGGTGTACATGCGCACGCCCTCCGGCAGCCGGCGGCGCATCGCGATCTCCTTGTCCTTGTCGAGGAGAGAGATCTTGATGCCCTCGACGTTCTTCGCGAGCACCTTGAGGCAGACGCCCATCGCCTCGTAGTGGTCGCGATGCCCCCAATAGCCCTCCAGCGCGGGATCGAACATCTCGCCCAGCCAGTGGATGATCACCGGCTCCTTCGCCTGCGAAAGGATCCGCTCGTACACGAGCAGGTAGTCGTCGGGCGACTTCGCGCTCGCCGCGAGCGCGCGGCTCGCCATGAGGATGATGCGCCCGCCCGCCTTCTCGATCGCCGCGCACTGCTCCTCGTAGGCCGCGAGGATATCGGCGAGGGAATGCTCGCCCGGGGAGAGATGATCGGTGCCCGCACCGGAGGCGATGAATGCTTTCCCGATCCCGTGGGCCTCGGCGACGCTCCGCCGGATCAATTCCAGGGAGTTCTTCCAGTCGAGGCCCATGCCGCGCTGCGCCGTGTCCATCGCCTCGGCGACCCCGAGCCCCCAGCTCCAGAGATGGCGGCGGTAGGCGAGCGTCGCTTCCCAGTCGATCGCGGCCTCGAGCCATGGCTCCTTCGTCGACAAGGGATCGGCGACGACGTGCGCCGCTGCGAGCGCCTTGCGCGTGAACGGCGCCTTCGGCCTTTCGAAGCGCCGCGGCTCTCGTACGGCGTATTCGCCGTCGGGCAGCTTGATCGTCAGCACGGTATCGCGTTTCATGGCTTGAGCCTCGGGACGTCGAGCCACTTCTTCTGCTTCCAGCTTTTCAGGCCGAGCTCGGCGAGCTGCACGCCCTTCGCGCCCTCGAGCAGGTTCCAGCGGAACTTGCCCTCGCCGGCGACGTGCTTCAGGAAGAGCTCCCACTCGGCCTTGAAGGCGTTGTCGTAGCCCTCGCCGGGCAGCTCTTCCCAGCCGGCGAAGAAGTCGATCGGTTGCGCGATGTCCGGGTTCCACACCGGCTTGGGCGTCTTGTCGTAGCTCTGGAAAAGACACTTGCGCAACCCGGCGACGGCGCTGCCCTGCGTGCCGTCGACCTGCAGGGTCAGGAGATCGTCGCGGCGCACGCGCACCGTCCACGAGGAGTTGAAGTGCGCGATCACGCCGCCCGCGAGCTCGAACGTCGCGTACGCGGCATCGTCCGCGGTCGCCTTGTATCTGCGCCCGTTCTCGTCCCAGCGCCAGGGAATGTGCGTCGCGCCGCGGCAGGAAACGGCCTTCACTTCGCCGAACAGGTTGTCGAGCACGTAGCGCCAGTGGCAGAGCATGTCGAGGATGATGCCGCCGCCCTCCTGCTTGCGGTAGTTCCACGACGGCCGCTGGGCGGGGATGCGATCGCCTTCGAACACCCAGTAGCCGAACTCGCCCCGCACGGAGAGGATGCGGCCGAAGAACCCGTCGTCGCGCAGCTTCTTCAGCTTGAGCAGCCCCGGCAGCCACAGCTTGTCCTGCACCACGCCGTGCTTGACGCGCGCCTTCTTCGCCGCGGCATAGAGGCTCTTCGCCTCGGCGAGCGTCGTCGCGACCGGCTTCTCGCAATAGAGGTGCTTGCCCGCCGCGATGGCGCGCTTGAGCAGCCGCGGCCGCAGCTGCGTCGAGGCCGCGTCGAAGAATATCTCGTCCTTCGCCGCGAGCGCCGCATCGAGGTCGGTGGTCCAGCGCTCCACCCCGTGCTCGCGCGCGAGCTTCTCCACCTTGGCGGCGTTGCGGCCGACCAGCAGCGGGTCGGGCATGAGCCGCGTGCCGTCGGCGAGCGCGACGCCGCCCTGGCGGCGGATCTCGAGGATCGAGCGCACCAGGTGCTGGTTGGTGCCCATGCGGCCGGTGACGCCGTGCATGATCACGCCGATTCTTCTCTGCCTCATTTCATCTCCTTCATGGCGTTCCAGTCGGGCAGCGCGCCGCTCGCGAACCCGGCGCAGGCGAGGCTGCCGATCGCCAGCTCGCCGCGCGTGATGCGCAGCCGCACGGCCCCCTGGCTGCGCTCGTAGAGATCCGGGTGCGCGGCAAGGAAAGCCTGCTGCTCGCCTTCCGGCAGGCCCGCCATGCCGTTCACGTAGTGGTGGCCGTTCCTCTCGACGTGGCGCAGGCCGAGGATCGAGACGAGCGCGAGGTCCTGCTGCACGGCGAGCCCGGCCTGGGTGGTGAGGTCCTCGCCGGACAGGAAGTAGCGCTCGGCGCCCGCTTCGCGGTTCCACTCGCGGCAGCGCGCCGCGTTGAGGATCGACTTGTAGAAGCCCTTGCAGCTCTTGGTGGAGACCCCGGTGTAGCCGAGCGCGCGCGCCCGGGCGAACGAGTCGAGCGAGTCGTCCGACTCGTCGATCAGCACCGGCCTTTCCTTCGCGAGAGCGCCGATGTCGGCGGCGAATGCGTTCTGCCGGCTGATCGGCTGCTCGATGAAGGCGATGCTCGCCACGAGCCGCGCGAGCCGCGGCGCGGTCTTCAGGCAGCGCCACAGCTCGAGCACGCGGCTCGCATGCTCGTACTGCTCGTTGCCGTCGAGCGTCGTCGCGTAGGGCTCGGGCTGGCGGTCGAGCAGCGCGGCGATCGCCTCGAGGCGCTCGAGATCGGCGCGCACCTCGCCGGCGAGCTTCAGCTTGAACCAGCGATGGCCGTAGCGCGCGACGACTTCCTCCAGGGTCTCGGGCAGCCCGTCGCCCGCCCGCGGGCGCGCCGTTCCGGCGGTGATGCGGTCGGCGAGGCCGACGGTATGGCGCGCGGCGATGCGCGCCGCGGGCGCCAGGCCGCGCAGGAAGTCCTTCGGCACGTCCATCGCCGGCAGGTTGCCGCGCACCGCGTCGTAGAAGGAAATGCCGAGCGCGCGGCACAGCGCGTCGAGCGCCGCCCGGTCGATCAGCGCCGGGCCGAAGCAGGCGACCAGGCGATTCAGGCCGCGGCGCGCGGCCGCGGTGATCTGGCTGCGGTAGTGGGCGATGAAGTGGCCGTAGCCGGTGTTGGCGCCGCCGGAGAGGTAGGCCTCGCGCGCGAGGCGCAGCGAGGCGCGCAGCTGCTCGAAGTTCTGCTCGTTGGAGAGCGCGAGGCTCTTGTCGAACCATTTCGGCGCGAGCAGCTCCGCCGCGCCGCCCTCGGCCTCGGTGCCGTTCTCGAGGCGGATGCGCGCGCGCACGAAGGCCTGCGGCGCTTCCTTGAGCGTCACCACGCCGAAGCGGAACGGCAGGCGCAGGCGCACCTCGCGCTCGAAGAAGTCCAGCGCGAGCAAGGTGAAGCGCATCAGCGCCGCACCGCGTTGAGGATCATCTCCCGCACGTGGCGCGCCCGCGCCGCGAGGGCGCGCCGCGCCATCAGGTCGCGCGCGAAGATGCTCGACAGCGTATAGCGGTTGGAAAGGTAGAAGTAGCCCTCGGCGGCGATCGAGATGTAGAGCTGCACCGGATCGATGCCGGCGCGGAACAGGCCGCGGCGCTCGCCGCGCCGCAGGATGTCGCGCAGCGTGCCGACCAGCGGCGAGTGCAGCCGCGGCACGCGGTTCGAGCGCTCCAGATGGTGGCCCTTGTACAGGTTCTCGCTCGCGAGCAGCGACTGGAACTCCGGGTGCTCGAGCGAGTAGCGCCAGGTGAAGTCGACCAGCCGCTTGAGCGCCTCGCGCGGGTCGGCGTGCTCGAGGTCGAGCGAGCGCTCGGCGCTGCGGATGCGCTCGTAGGCGGCTTCCAGCACGGCGAGGAACAGGTCCTCCTTCGAGCCGAAGTAGTAGTAGAGCATGCGCTTGTTCGCGCCGGCGCGCTCGGCGATCCGGTCGACGCGCGCGCCGCCGAGGCCGTGGCGCGCGAACTCGGCCGTCGCGGCCGCGAGGATGCTGCCTTTCGTCTTCCCGGGATCGCGGCCGTTCTTCATCCCATGCCCCTCATTCCATCCCGAGGTGGCGGTAGACGCGCCGCGTGTACTCGCCGAACTTCTCCTGCGTCTTGACGTCCAGCGTGCGCGGGTGCGGCAGCTCGACCTGGAAATTGTCCGCCATGCGCGCCGGCCCGGCGGTCAGCACCACCACGCGGGTGCCGAGGAACACCGCCTCGGAAATGCCGTGCGTCACGAAGACGATGGTCTTGCCCGCCTCCTTCCAGATGCGCAAGAGCTCCAGGTTCATCTTCTCGCGGGTCAGCGCGTCGAGCGCGCCGAAGGGCTCGTCCATCAGCACCAGCTTCGGGTCGTGCACCAGCGCGCGGGCGATCGCGGCGCGCTGCTGCATGCCGCCCGAGAGCTCGTAGGGATACTTCGCCTCGTAGCCCGCGAGGCCGACCAGCTCGAGCAGGTGCCGCGCCCGCTCGAGCGATTCCTTCTTCTTCAGGCCGAGGATCTCGGCCGGCAGCAGCACGTTGTCGAGGATGCGCCGCCACTTGAGGAGCAGCGGCGCCTGGAACACCATGCCCACGTCGCGCGCCGGGTCGAAGGGATGCGTCGGCGAGCCGAGGTGCACCTCGCCGCCGTCGTGCGGATGCAGGCCGGCGAGGATCTTCAGCAGCGTCGACTTGCCGCAGCCCGACGGCCCGACCAGCGCGACCAGCTCGCCGGCCTGGACGTCGAAGGTGACGTCGGAGATGGCGAGGTGCTCGCCGTACGTCTTGCGGACGCCCGCGAGGTGGATGAAAGACTCAGGCAACGCGCGCGTCCTTGGGCACCAGCAGGCGCTCGAGCGCGAGCACGATGCCATAGAGCATCATGCCCATCAGGGTGATGAGCAGCACCGCCATGAACATCGCCGGCGTGTCGAGCGTCACCTGCACCTGCAGCATGAGGTAGCCCAGGCCCTTGTCCGAGCCGAGGAACTCGCCGACGATGGCCCCGGCGACGGCGAGGATCGCGCCGACCTTCATGCCGGAGAAGATGTAGGGCAGCGCGCCCGGCAGCTGGATCTTGGTGAAGAGCTGCCAGCGCGAGCCCTTGAGCGAGCGCACGAGATCGAGCAGCTCGGGCTCGATCTCGCGCAGGCCGCGCGCCGTGGTGAGCAGGATCGGGAACACCGCGATCGAGAAGGCCATGATCGAGTTGGGCAGCACGCCGTACTTGAACCAGACGATGATCAGCGGCCCGAGCGCGACCTTCGGCACCATGTTGAGCGAGACGAGCAGCGGCATGAAGAACGCCTCGAGCGTCTTCGACCAGGTGAACGCCAGCGCCAGCGCCACGCCGATCGCCAGCGCGAGGAAGTAGCCGCCGAAGATCTCGGTGCCGGTGACCGCGATGTTGGTCCACCAGCTGTAGTTGGGGGCGAGCAGCGCCTCGAGCGTCGGGATCGGCCCCGGCATGACGAACTTCGGCACGTCGCCCAGGCGTACGAACAGGTACCACGCGAGCACCAGGGCGATGTGCGCGAGCACCGCGAGGCCGATGCGCCCTGCCTTGGAGTTCATGCGAGCCACCTCTCGAGATTGGCCTTCACGAAGGCGTCGTCGGCGAGATCGCCGTGCTCGCGGTACACGCGGTCGATCTCGGCCGCCTGCCCCGGCGACAGCGACTCCTTCGGATCGAGGCACCAGGTGCCCTCGAGCAGCCCCTGCCGGCGCAGCACCTCGTGGCAGCCGGGGATGCAGCCGGCGAAGTCGTGCGCGACGTCGAAAAAGGCGCTGTTGCAGTCGGTGATGCGCGAGTCGAGGGCGAACAGGTCTTCATCCGCCGGTCCGGAACGGATTCTTTCCAGTAACTGCACTGCGCTGCGCGTCCAGACGCTCCAGTGCCCCAATAGCCCGCCGCGGATGCGCACGCGCACCGTCTCGTCGCCGCGGCGGATGTCGAACGGCGCCGCGAGATCGAGCACGATGTGGTCGTCGTTGCCGGTGTAGAGCGCGACGCGCTCCTCCGCGCGCGCCGCGACCACGCCCCTCAGCACGTCGAGCGTGGCGTAGCGGTTGAACGGCGCGATCTTGATCGCCACCACGTTTTCGATCGCCGCGAAGCGCCGCCAGAACTCGGCCGGCAGGCGGATGCCGCCGACCGCGGTCTGCAGGTAGAAGCCGACCAGCGGGATCTCCCGCGCCACCGCGGCGCAGTGCTCGACCAGCTCGTCGAGCGCCGCGCCGCGCAGCGCGCCGAGCGAGAGCAGGCCGGCGTGGTACCCCAGCGCCCGCGCCAGCTGGGCTTCTTTCCTGGCCTGGACAGTCGTCCCGGCCAAGCCGGCGATCATTACCAGGGGACGCCTCGCGCGCGCCGCCTCCGCAGCCGCGAGCTCCAGGACGGGCGGGTACAGGCCCGCCTCGCGGATGGCGAACTGCGTGGCGTGCACGCCCACCGCGAGGCCGCCGCTGCCCGCGTCGAGGTAATAGCGCGAAAGGGCACGCTGGCGGCGCTCGTCGAGCCGGCGGCGCGAGTCGAGGGCCAGCGGATGCGCGGGGATGACGGTCCCGGCGCGCAGCAGCGCCGCGGTCTCGGCGGGGAGCGGAGTCATGTTAACCAGCTGGTTACTCGATGGTATACCATCGACCCGTCAGTCAACGAGGAGGCTCCATGCGCAGGTTCATCATCGCCGCCGTCGCGGCGGCCGCCGCCACGCCGGCGCTGGCACAAGAGAAGATCGACTTCATCCTCAACTGGGTGCCGGGCGGCGACCACGCGCCGTACTACTACGCGAAGAAGCTAGGCTGGTACCAGAAGGAGGGCATCGAGCTCAACCTCGAGCCGGGCAAGGGCTCGGCGCTCTCGACGCAGCGCGTCGGCGCCGGGGCGAACCCGGTCGGCCTCGCCGACATGGCGGGCGTGCTGGTGGCGAAGGGCAAGGGCGCGAACTCGGTCGCCGTGTTCAACGTGTACGCCAATTCGCCGCAGGGCATGTACTGGCTGAAGAGCTCGGGCATCAAGGGCATCAAGGACTTCGCCGGCAAGAAGATCGGCAACCCGGCGGGCGACGGCGCGCGCGTCATGTGGCCGGCGCTCGCCAAGGCGAACGGCATCGACCCGAAGTCGGTGACCTGGGTGAACATCGACCCGAACGCGAAGCTCGCGGCGCTCAAGGCGCACACCATCGACGTCACGACCTCGTTCTACAACCTGCACCACGTGTTCAAGCGCGAGCTCGGCGGCGACATGGGCTTCCTCGCCTGGCGCGACGCCGGCCTCAACCCCTACGGCAACTCGATCATCGTCAACGCCGAGTTCCTCAAGGGCCACAAGCCGCTGATCGCCAAGTTCACCAAGGTGACGCAGCGCGCCTTCGCCGAGTGCGTGAAGCAGCCCAGGCCCTGCGTGCAGGCGCTGATCGACGCGAACGGCGCCCTCAGCTTCGACAACGAGCTGGTCAACTGGCAGCTGGTCGAGGTGCTGATGAGCGACAAGATCTCGCAGACCGTGGCGCTCGGCTGGCACGACGACCAGCGCATGCAGGACGACTACAAGCTGGTGCACGACTACATCGGCCTCGACAAGCCCTACGACGTGAAGACGACCTACACCAACGAGTTCCTGGACAAGTCGATCAAGATGAAGGCGGTGCGCGCCGACTGAAGCGCTGCGCCAGCGACTCGGCGAACTGGGCGGTCCGCTCGCTCGCCCGCTTCTCGAACAGGCGATCGACGATCGGCTTGAGCGGACCCGTGCCGGTCACTTCGAACACGCTGCTCAGCTCGGTGCCGGCCGCCGAGGGCTCGAGCGCCACGTCGATCACCATCGTCACGTGCTGGCCTTTGGCGATGGCGTGCAGGCGCCGCGGCGGCGTCTCGTCGACGATCTCGGCGCGCAAGTCGACCACCAGCGGCACCACGCCGACCTTCTCCTTCACCCGCAGCTCGACGGTGCGCGCGTCGAGCACGTGCACGCGTTCGACGCCCGGGATGCAGCCGCACAGCGCCTCGAAGTCGCGCAGGAAGCGCCACAACTCCTCCGCCGGGGCGGCTACCGAGAACCTCGCCTCGCGCGAGGGCATCAGTCCCACCACTTCGTGAGCTGGTAGTCCTCGGCGATCACGCCGGCGGCGTTGTGGCCGGCGCCGGCGTGCACGCCGCCGCCCGGGTGGCAGTAGCCGCCGCACATATAGAGGCCCTCCACCGGCGAGCGGTAGCTCGACCAGCCCGCGAACGGGCGGAAGTAGCCCATCTGGTCGGGCGTCATGTCGCCGACCACGTCGACGCCGTTCACCATGTTGTCGTTGTGGCGCTCGGTGTCGGTCGGGTCCTGGATCGCCATGGCGAGGATCTTGTCCTGCGTCATGTTCGGCGCGTACGAGCGCCAAAGCGCCAGGCAATGCTCGGCGTAGTCGGCACGCACCTTCTTCCAGCCCGCCGGGCCGTCGGGCGCCACCGAGTACGGCGCGTATTGCCAGATCAGCACGCTGTGCTTGCCGCCGGGCGCCTGCGACGGATCGAAGAGCGTCGGCACGGTGATCTGCAGCATCTCGCGGCGCGGCGGCTTGCCGGCGGCGATCTCCTGGTACGCCTGCACCTGGTCGGCGACCGTGCCGCAGAACATCTCCTGGCTGAAGGCGCGGTTGACGTGCGGGTTGTCGGCGCCGGCGCGGTACTGCGGCGGCTCGCTCACCGCGAGGTGCAGGCAGAAGAGCGAGCGCCCGCGCGAGTGGTAGTTCCTGACCCGCGTGGCGAAGGACGCCGGCAGGTGCTCCTCGCCCACCATGCCGAGGAAGCTCTTCTTCGGCTCGACGTTGGTGATGACGGCCTTCGCCGCGTCGATGCGCGTGCCGTCGCGCAGCTCCACCCCTAGCGCTCGACTCTCCCGGACCCGGATCCGTTTCACTTCAGCGCTCGTCCGGACGGTGCCGCCCGCGCCCTCGACGGCGCGCCGCAGCCCCTCGGCGAGCTGCTGCGAGCCGCCGACGCAGATCGGCGCCTCGGCCTTGAGTATGCGGAAGAGCTGGATCCAGCCCTGGCCGAACGCGTCGGGCGGAAAGCCGAGCACGGTCATGCGGGCGAGGAAATGCACCTTGACCGGCTCCGCCTCGAACAGCTCGTCGAGCAGCTGGACCGGCGTGCTCGCCTGCCATTGCAGCAGCTGGCGCCCCTCCTCGGACTGCTCGAGCTGCGCGCTCTGCAGCGAGGGCGCGACCGGCGGCGAATACATGAGCGGCAGGTAGGTCGCGTCGATGAACTCGCCGTAGTCGGCGACCAGCTGCCGGAATGTCGCGGCGTCGCGTTTCGAGAAGCGCGCGATTTCCGCTGCCATCTGCGCGCTGTCCCGGTACATCACGAGGCAGCGCTGGTCGGGAAAGATCGTGCCGCGCAGCTGGTCGGGATAGACGTACCGCACCCCGTGGCGCTCGAGCTCGAGCTCGCGGTACACCGGGCTGAGCGGGATATGGGTATGCACCATCGAGCAGATGTTGTGCTTGAACCCGGGCAGCGTGGCTTCGGCGGTGTGGCAGCTGCCGCCGACGCGGTCGTTGCGCTCGAGCACCAGCACGCTCGCGCCCGCCCGGGCGAGGTAGGCCGCGCAGGCGAGGCCGTTGTGCCCGCTGCCGACCACGATGAAGTCGTAGGACATGGGATTCTCCTCGATGCGCTAGCCCAGCTCGGGCCCCGCGATGGCGAAGGTCCGCGCCGGATCGCCGAACAGCTCGTCGCGCCCGAGCGCCATGCGCGTATAGGGCCGCTCGCGCTCGAACCCCAGCGCGGCGAGCCGGCGCGCGAAGCCCGCGTGCCGCTCGAGCGCATCGACGATCAGCGGCGCCTTCGCGCGGGTCAGCGCATGGGCCACGAGCGCGCCCGCGATCTCCTCGTCCGCCGCGACGATCGGCCCGAGCTGCGTCGCGACGCGTCCTTCGCGGCCGAGCAGGAAGCCTTGTCCTTCGATCACGCAGGCGAATCCCCGCGAGCGCCGGCGCAGCCTCTCGAGCAGCGGCGAGCGGTCGCAGCCGAAGGCCGCCGCGTCGAGGGCAAGGACGGCGTTCCAGTCGCTTTGCTCCAGGGGTCTCGCTGCGTCAAACCCCCCAACGACGTCGCCGCTTCGCCTGCGCCAGCGCTGGATCGGCCAGCCGTCGCGGAAACCGAGCGGCCGGTACACCTCGCGCCCGGCCGGCGTCGCATCGAGCACGGGAATCATCCCTGCGTCGACCAGCCGGGAAATGCATTGCTCGAGAAGCCGGGTGGCGATGCCCCGGCGGCGGAATTCCCTCGTGACGAGCACCATGCTGATCCAGCCGAAGCCGCTGGGATAGGGCAGCGTCGCGGCCGTGGCGACCAGCGATCCGTCGCTCTTCAGGCCAATCGTGGAACCGAGCTCGAGGAAAATCTGCCAGTCGGCAGCGTTCTGGTTCCAGCCCGCTTCGCTAACCAGCGCACAGGCGCGCTCGAGGTCGGCGGCCCGGAGCGGCCCCTCGGCGAGGGCCTCAGTACTTGCCATCCCGGGTTTCGAAATGCGTCGGCTTGCCGAGGCTCGGCAGGCCGCGCGCCACCCAGTCCGCCTGCCACTCCAGCAGCTTCGCGAGCGGCACGCGCGGCGCGCCGAAGAGGCGCTGCGCCGCGGCGGTGTCGACGAGCCAGGCGGTGGGCGCTTCGCTCCCGGTGATGGTGGCTTTCCTGCCGAGCAGGCGGCCGAGCGCCTGCGCGATCGCGCGCACGCTCACCACCTCGGGCCCGCTGACGTTGATCGGCGAGGTGGGCGTCGTGCAGTGGCCGAGCAGCCGCAGCGCCTGCTCGTTCGCCTCGCCCTGCCACAGCACGTTGACGTGGCCCATGGTCACGTCGACCGGCTGGCCGGCGAGCACCTTCTGCGCCACGTCGTGCAGCACGCCGTAGCGCATGTCGATCGCGTACTCGAGGCGCATCAGCCGCCCGGGCGTGCCGTAGCGCTGCGAGCCGTAGAGGAAAGCCTGTTCGCGGCCGACGCAGGAGTTCGCGTAGTCGCCGGCGGGCGGCGTGGTCGCCGTGTCTTCGCCGGCCCCGGAACCCGTCACCGGAACATAAGGGTAGACGCAGGCGGTCGAGAACGCGACGATGCGCGATTCGCGGAAGGCCTCGGCGACCATGAACGGCACGCCGACGTTCATCGCCCAGGTGAGCGACGTGTTGCCCGCGGCGCCGAACTTGTGCCCGGCCATGAAGAGCACGTGCTTCACCCTGGGCAGCCGCTCGAGCGCCGCGCGATCGAGCAGATCGCAGGCCAGGCATTCGACGCCCCAGCCCTCGAGCTTTTCCCGCAGGCCTTTTTCGGAGAAGCGCGCGACGCCGATCACGCGCTTGCCGGCGCGGCGCGCCATGCGCGCGAGCGTCGGACCCATCTTGCCGCCGACGCCGAGGACGAGGATCTCGGGAACGGCGGCGAGATCGGCGCGCAGCTCGGCGCTCGGCCGCGTCATCACCTCCTCGAGCTCCTCGACGCCCTGGAAGCGCGCCGGCAGGCTGTTAACCATCCGGTGAATTATAATCGGCGCCCATGCCGCGCATCCTCACCACGGTGGTCGGCTCGTATCCGATGCCCGACTGGCTGGTGCGCGCGCCGTCGGAGCAGGCGCTGCTCGACGCGACGCGCGTGGTCCTCGCCACGCAGGAGCGCGCGGGCGTCGACCTGGTGTGCGACGGCGAGCTCTACCGCTTCGACGTCAACCATCCCGAGACCAACGGCATGATCGAGTACTTCGTGCGGCCGATGGCCGGCGTGCGCGCCGACATCGGCTTCGCCGAGTGGCTCGAGTACGCAAGAGCGAGCGGCATGCGGTTCCGCACGCGGCCGCCGGGCGTCGTGGCAGGCCGCATCGGCGCCGGCACGCTGAACCTCAAGCTGCCGTGCGCCCGCGCGAAGGCGCTCGCGTCGAAGCCGCTCAAGTTCACGGTCACCGGCCCGCACATGCTCGCCAAGACGCTGCACGACCGGCACTACCGCAGCCCGGAGAAGCTCGCGCGTGCGCTCGCCGACGTGCTCGCCGAGCAGGTGAGGCACCTCGACGCCGACGTGGTGCAGCTCGACGAAGCGAACCTGCCCGGGCATCCCGACGAGGCGAAGTGGGCCGCGGCGGCGATCAACAAGGTCCTGAAGAACGTGCCGCGGAAGGCGAAGAGCGCCGTCCACCTCTGCTTCGGCAACTACGGCGGCCAGTCGATCCAGAAAGGCACCTGGGCGAAGCTCATCGACTACCTGAACGCGCTAGAGGTGGACCACGTGGTCATGGAAACCGCCCACCGGCCGCCCGCGGAGCTCGCCGTATTCAAGGAGCTGCGGCGCGACATCGGCTTCGGCCTCGGCGTGGTCGACATCAAGCGCACCGAGATCGAATCGCCTTCGGAGATCGCGCGCGCGATCGAGCGGGCAGAGAAGCTGCTCGGCCGGGGACGCGTGAAATACGTGCATCCCGACTGCGGCTTCTGGATGCTGCCGCGCAACGTCGCCGACGGGAAGATCCGCGCGCTGGTGGCCGGACGCGACCTCTATCTAGGAATTAACTCCGGCGCCGCGTAGCTATCGGAGTTAGGGCTCCGTCCCCGAATTCCAGGTCTTCTGCCAGTCGCGGCCGAGGAAGTCGGTCACCGAGCCGTCGGCCTGGAAGAACTTGTTCGGCGCCTGGAAGATGGCGAGGAAGAGGCCGCCCTGCGGCCCGGCCCACGCCTGGTGGCGGCTGCCGGCGGGCCGCCAGACGAACTGGCCGGCGCGGCACTCGCCTTCGGGGCACATCAGGCTGCCTTCCAGCACGTAGGTCTGCTCGATCTTCACGTGCTCGTGGTCGGGCAGCCTGGCGCCCGGCGCCATGCGCATCAGCGCGGTGAGGAGCCCGGTCTCCTTTTCCACGAGCAGGGTCTTCTGCTCGACGCCGGGGTAGCGCGTCTTCTCCCAGGGGAGGCCCTCGACGTCGACGAACCGCGATGCCAGCTCGGACCTGTTCATGGCTTGAGGTGCTCCCCGACCTTGACGATCTTCATGGTGTTGGTGCCGCCGGACTTGCCGATCGGCTCGCCGATGGTGAGGACGATGATATCGCCTTCCTTCACCACCTGGTTCTCGACCAGCACCTTCTCCGCCTCGCGCAGCAGCTCCTCGCGGTCGTGGCCGACGTACTTGACCATCAGCGGCGAGACGTCGCGGAACAGCGCGCAGCGGTAGCGCGTCGAGGTCTGCGAGGTGAGCGCGAAGATCGGCACGCCGGCGTTGAGGCGGCTCATCCACAGCGCGGTCGAGCCCGACTCGGTGAGCGAGGCGATCGCCTTCACCTTCAGATGGTAGGCGGTGAAAAGCGCCGCCATGGCGATCGACTGGTCGACGCGCGTGAAGACGCGGTTCAGGAACTCGTGGTCGAGCGTGAGCGGCTGCGTCTGCTCGGCCTCGCGGCACACGCGGTCCATCGCCTCGATCACCTCCACCGGGTAGCGGCCGCTCGCGCTTTCCGCCGAGAGCATCACCGCGTCGGTGCCGTCGAGCACCGCGTTCGCCACGTCCGACACCTCGGCGCGCGTCGGCACCGGGCTCGAGATCATCGACTCCATCATCTGCGTCGCCGTGATGGTGAGCTTGTTGTGCTCGCGCGCGAGGCGGATCATCTTCTTCTGCAGCGCCGGCACCGCCGCGTCGCCGACCTCGACCGCCAGGTCGCCGCGCGCCACCATGATGGCGTCCGAGCCGCGCATGATGTCGATCAGCGCGTGCTCGGCGACCGCCTCGGCGCGCTCGATCTTCGCCACCAGGAACGCCTTGCCGCCCGCGGCGCGCATCAGCTCGCGCGCCATGTACATGTCGGCGCCGCTCTTCGGGAAGGACACGGCGAGGTAGTCGGCCTGGATCTTCGCCGCGGTCTTGATGTCCTCCATGTCCTTCGCGGTGAGCGCCGGCGCGGTCAGGCCGCCGCCCTGGCGGTTGATGCCCTTGTTGTTGGACAGCACCCCGCCGTGGCGCACCACCGTATGCACCTGCTCGCCGCGCACGTCGGTCACGTCGAGCACGATCTTGCCGTCGTCGAGCAGCAGCACCGCCCCCGCCTCGACGTCGCGCGGCAGCTCCTTGTAGTCGAGCCCGGCGCGCCCGGCGTCGCCCATGTCGACGCCGGCATCGAGCACGAACGGCTGGCCTTTCTCGAGCGTCACCCTGCCGTCCTTGAACTTGCCGACGCGGATCTTCGGTCCCTGCAGGTCGCAGAGGATCGCCACGGTGCGGCCGATGCGCGACGAGATCTCCTTCACCAGCCGGGCGCGCGCCTCGTGGTCGGCGGCCGTGCCGTGCGAGAAGTTGAGCCGCACCACGTCGACGCCGGCGCGGATCATCCTTTCCAGGACGGCGGGTTCGGAGGAGGCGGGACCGAGGGTCGCTACGATCTTCGTACTGCGGAGCATCGCGCCTACTCTAGCAGAAGGCGTCCGCGGCTAATCACCCGCTCGCCCTTCTCGTTCGCGGTCTCGAAGCCGATTTCCCCGCCGCTACGTCCGGCGTGCAGGGTCAGCGCCGAAGGCATCGGCACCATGCCGCTGAAGCGGCAGCTCACGCCGCGCACGCGCCGCCACTCGATGTCGTGCGCCTGCAACGCACGCGACACCGAAAGCGCGAGCGTCGCCGTGCCGTGCAGGATGATGCCCGGCAGCCCGGCCGCGCGCGCGTAGGCGACGTCGGTATGGATCGGGTTGAAAATGCGCGCGCACTCGGTGTACACGTGCGCCGCCGTCGCGGCCACCGGGATCTCGCCCACGGGATCGAGCGTTCCCGTGAACGGCGCGGGGTCCGCAACCTCCGCCACCTTGCGCTCCTCTCCGTCGAGCGCCACGCCGCGGTAGAGGTAGCCGTAGTCGCTCGTCACCACGGGCTCGCCGCCCGCGCCGCGCGTCTCGCAGCGGAAGACGAGGAAGGCGCCGGGCGCGCGCGACAGCGCGGCGACGATGCGCGCCGACGTGCGCACCGTCTCGCCGGCGCGCAACGGCCGGTGGAACGTGATGGCGTGCTGGGCGTGCACGAGGCGCGGATAGATCGGCTCGAGCTCCGGCAGGTTGCGCACCGGCTGCAGCGGCTGCCACTCGCAGCAGACCGGGAACACCGGATGCACCGGCAGCGCCGGCGACGCCGTGTCGTAGCAGCGTGCCTCGGTCTCGCCGAGCCCGGCGCTGTAGGCCATGACCCAGCGCGTATCGAGCGTCTGCTCGAGCGGCGCCGCCTCCGCGCCGGCGATGCGGCTCGCGAGCTTCATGCGCCGACGTGCACCACGATCTCGCGCTCGCCGCCGCGATGGCGGTGCTCCCAGAGATAGATGCCCTGCCACTCGCCGAGCGTCATCCGGCCATTCTTTATTGGGATGCAAAGCGATGTCTGCGTGAGCGCCGACTTGATGTGCGCCGGCATGTCGTCCGGCCCCTCGGTGTCGTGGCGGTAGAACGGATCGCCTTCGGGCACCAGGCGGTTCAGCCAGCGCTCGAGGTCCTGCTTCGCCGTCGGGTCGGCGTTCTCCTGGATCACCAGGCTCGCCGAAGTGTGGCGCACGAACACCGTGCAGAGGCCTTCGTCGCAGCCGCTTTTCTTCACGACGCGACCCACCTGGGAGGTGATTTCATGCAGGCCCTGGCCGCGCGTGGCGACCGTGAGCTGCTCAACCATCCGCGCGCGCTTCGAGCGCGGCCACGGCGGGAAGCGTCTTGCCTTCGAGGAATTCCAGGAACGCGCCGCCCGCGGTCGAGATGTAGTCGACCTCGCCGGCGATGCCGAACTTGTTGATCGCCGCCACGGTGTCGCCGCCGCCGGCGATGGTGAAGGCCTTGGAGGCGGCGATCGCGCGGGCCAGCGCCTCGGTGCCCTTGGCGAAGGCCGCGTTCTCGAACACGCCCACCGGGCCGTTCCAGACGATCGTCCCTGCGGCGCCGAGCGAGGCGGCGAGCGCCTGCGCGGAGGCGGGCCCGATGTCAAGGATCATCTCGTCGGCCGCCACGTCCTCGACCCTTTTCACCTTGCCCGCCCTGGCCTCCAGCGAAGCGGCGACGACCACGTCGCCCGGCAGCGGCACCTTCGTCGCCGCCATGATCTTCTTCGCCTCGCCGACGAGATCCTTCTCGGCGAGCGACTTGCCGATCGGCTTGCCGGCCGCCAGCAGAAAAGTGTTGGCGATGCCGCCGCCCACGACCAGCTGGTCGACCTTTCTCGCGAGGGCATCCAGGATGGTCAGCTTGGTCGACACCTTCGACCCCGCGACGATGGCGACGAGCGGCCGGGCGGGATTCGACAATGATTTCGACAAGGCATCCAGCTCCGCCGCCATCAGCGGCCCCGCGCACGCCACCTTCGCGAAGCGCGCGACGCCGTGCGTCGTCGCCTCCGCCCGGTGAGCGGTGCCGAAGGCGTCGTTCACATAGACGTCGCAGAGCGCGGCGATCTTCTTCGCGAGCCCCTCGTCGTCCTTCTTCTCGCCCTTGTTGACCCGGCAGTTCTCCAGCAGCACCACCTGGCCGGGCTTCACGTCCACACCGTCGACCCAGCCCTGCCGCAAGGGGACTTCCCGGCCGAGAAGCTGGCCCAGATGCTTCGCCACGGGGGCGAGCGAGTCCTCGGCCCTGAGCT
>Ga0310810_10001004_pt1 | contig 28646 bp, 24 predicted proteins | sample NCmetagenome_FD_207641 | JGI IMG/M metagenome (GOLD analysis project Ga0310810, IMG submission 207641) | Soil microbial communities from experimental microcosm in Duke University, North Carolina, United States - NC | ecosystem: Engineered > Artificial ecosystem > Soil microcosm > Unclassified ... | reverse complement strand
CCCGGTAGAAGTCCTGGCTGTCGATGACTTGAGCGGCGAGATTGAACGCGTCGTTGTGGACGAGAATCGCGCCGAGGACGGAGCGTTCGGCTTCGAGATTGTGCGGAAGCGTGCGCTCCGCCGTGGCAACAGCTGTATCGGCCATGAAACGACGTAGATTTGTAAACGCGGAGTGACGGAGATGGTAGCGAGAATTTCAGCTTCTGGGCAGTGACCAATGATCGAGGATTGCTGACTCCCAACTCTCCAACTCCCAATTCCCAAGAACAACGGGGTTTTGGGAGTTCGGAGTTGGGAGTTGGGAGCTGACGCTCGCTCTTAGAGGCTCGCGAGCGCTTGCTTTACCTTGGCGTAGTCCGGTTCGTTACGTGCATCTTCGAGCACCTCGGCATGCCGCACGACGCCGCTGCGATCGATCACGAACGTCGCACGCTTCGAGATGTCCTTGAGCCCGATCATGTCCGGGTTCACGACACCGTACTTGCGAATGACATCCTTGTTGAAGTCGCTCAGTAGCGGAAACTTCAACGACTGCGCATCGCCCCACGCCTTGAGCGCGAAGAACGTGTCCACGGTGACGCCGAGTACGGTGGCATTCACTTTGTTCAATTCGGTCGCCGAGTCGCGAAACGTACACATCTCGGTCGTGCAGGTGCCGCTGAACGCCGCCGGCATGAACGCCAGGACCACGGGCCCCTTCTTCAGCTGCTCGCTGAGCGTCACGGGCTCTCGATCCTGATTTGGAAGGGTAAAATCTGGCGCCTTTGCGCCGACAGCTACGGACATTCCTGGCTCCTTTCCCGGCAAACCCGGATACTCGTCAACTCTCAACTCCCAAGGACCAATTCCCAAGGAGCCTGCGAGTGAAACGATCGAACATGACATTGTAGCGATTTGCCCTTCGACTGTGCTCAGGGCACGGCTTGACCGCATCGCAACGCTCGGGCTACGGTCTACGGACTTTAGAAGTAGGCAGTATGCCGTATGCGGTAAGCAACGATGGACTCCGTCGTTCTGCCTACGGCATACCGCCTACTGACCAGGAGGATCGAAGCGTCCATGGAAGCACAAGCGGCAACGACGGCGATCAGCGCCGACGTTCCGTGGTATCGGACGGTCACGCGCGAGCAGTGGCGAGTACTTCTGGCCGCGAAGTTCGGCTGGATGCTCGACGCCATGGATTTCATGCTCTACACCATGGCCGTCGGCCAGCTGCGCATGTACTTCGGCTTCGGCGACGACACCGCCGGCATGCTCGGCACGGTGACGCTCGTCATGTCGGGCGTCGGCGGAACGATCTTCGGCTACGTAGCCGATCGCTTCGGCCGGACGCGCGCGCTGATGGGCACGATTCTGATCTTTTCGCTGGCGTCACTGGGCGCGGCGACATCGCAGAGTGTGATGCAGCTGCTGTTCTGGCGCGCCGTACTTGGCATCGGCATGGGTGGCGAGTGGGCGTCGGGCGCAGTGCTGGTCAGCGAAACCTGGCCGGCACATCTTCGCAACAAAGCCATCAGCATCATGCAGTCGGGATGGGCGCTCGGCTACATGGCTGCCTCGATCGCCGCCGCGATCATTCTCGGCTCGCCGTCGCTCGGCGCCGACGCCTGGCGCTGGCTCTTCGTCGTGGGCGTCATCCCGGCGTTCTTCACCCTGTGGATTCGTCGCTACGTCCGCGAGCCGGAGTCATGGTCGCGCAAGCTGCAGAAGACGGACGGGCCGAGTCCGTTTGCCGTCATCTTCGGTCGAACGCTGCTCGCCCGAACGCTGCTCATCATCGCGCTCGGATCGGCCGTACAGTTTGCGAACTGGGGGCTCTTCTTCTGGCTGCCCGCATTCCTCGCGCGACCCATCGAACAGGGCGGCGCCGGTATGGGAATCGTCGGCTCGCTGCCATGGATCATCCCGGTGCAGCTGGGCGCGTATTTCGGGTATCTCACCTTCGGCTTCATCGCCGACAAGATCGGACGACGGCAGGCGTTCGTGCTCTACATGGTGGGCGCGGCGCTTCTCGTACCCATTTACGGGCAGATGGCGCGCAGCCCGTTCGTCCTGCTCGCGCTTGGCCCGCTGATCGGCTACTTCGGCTACGGCTACTTCAGCATGTTCGGGAGCTTCGTCGCTGAGTTGTATCCGGCGGCCGTGCGCGCCACCGGGCAAGGCACCAGCTACAACATCGGACGCATGGCAGGCGCCATTGCGCCGTTCACGATCGGCGTAATCGCCACGCAGCCCGGAGTAGGGATCGGCCTCGCCCTCAGCGTCACATCGGCCTTCTTCCTGCTCGCCGCCGCTCTCGTCTTCACACTTCCCAACCGGAGCGGCGAAGCGCTAGATGCCTAGCGAGGCTGCGCCTCGCCAGGCACGCTACGGAATTGCCCGCGCTTTGCGCGGGCGAGCCGCCCTGACCGGCGGCAGTTGGACACATGGGTAGGCATTCCAGCCGGTCAAGCCGGCTAGCGGAGACTCGATGACACCAGCCACCACGGCTCGCACACCTGTAGCCACCGCAACGACCGTGACCACCTGGCAGATGTGGGTGCCGTGCATTGGCATGGCGCTCTGCTCGTGGCTGTCGTTCGTCGATCGTCAAGTCCTGAACATCCTGTCGCCGACCATCATCGCGGACACGGGGCTGACGCCGCAGGACTTCACGACCGCGACATCGTTCTTCTTCCTGACTTACACGCTCGGCAACCCGGTGTGGGGTTCGGTACTCGACCGCGTCGGGCTTCGCATCGGCATGCTGCTCGCCGTCGGCGTGTGGACCGCCGCCAGCATGTCGCACGCGTTGATGGCCACCTTCGCCGGATTCGCGCTCGCTCGCGCCGTGCTCGGACTCGGCGAAGGCGGCACCTTCCCAGGCGGCCTGCGCACGGCGGTCGAAACGCTGCCTCCGAACCTGCGCGCGCGCGGCATCGCCCTGTCCTTCAGCGGGGGCACCATTGGCGCGGTCATGATGCCGCTGCTCCTCGGCCCCCTCGCGATCCAGTACGGCTGGAAGATCGCCTTCCTCGCGACCGGCGCGCTTGGCGTGCTGTGGATGCTGGTCTGGGCGTCCATCGCGCGTCCGCCATTCCTGGCGAAGAGCGCGCACACGACATCGAAGATGCAGTGGCCGAACCTCCGTGAACGGCGGGTCTGGGCACTCATGTTCAGTTACGCGCTGCCGGCGATTTCACCCGGACCCGTGCTCACGATTCTCGCGATCTACCTCGTGCAGCGGCTGCACCTGACGCAGGCCGACGTGAACAGCGTCGTCTGGATTCCTGCGCTGACCTGGGGCATCGGCTATTTCTTCTGGGGCTGGGCCGCCGATCGCTACGCGGCCAACAACGCGCGGCCGGTCGGCATGTTCATGCTGCTCACGGTGATTTCGCTGACGCTGGGTTTCACGACGATGACTGCGTCGCTGCCGATTGCGATCGGACTCATCTCACTGTCGACGTTCATCGGCGGCGGGTTTCAGATGGTGGCGCTGAAGGTCGGCTCGTACGCATTCCCGCGCGAGCAGTCGGCGATGATGTCCGGCATCGCGTCGGGCTCGTGGTCGCTCGTGAACTTCATCCTGCTGAACGCAATCGGCGCAGGCGTGGCCATCGCCGGGGTTCGCATTCTTCCGGGAGCCAATCTGATCGCGGGCCAGCGCTGGGAAGAAATCTTCTGGATCATCGCGCTGATGCCGGCCGCCGGCGTCGCGATCTGGATGTTCCTCAGTCGAAATCAGGGGCTCGCTTCGCGGGCATAAGTCCTCGGTCTACGGTCCACAGTCCTCGGTCCACAGTGTGGTAGCGGCGGGTCTTTAGACCCGCCGAAAGCCAAGGCGGGCCTGAAGGCCCGCCTCTACATGACCGGGGACGGAAGACCGAGGACTGAGGACCGGGCTACTTCACCATCGCCACACTCGCCTCGTACTCCGTCGGGCAACCGAATCCCTCGACCTTCACACCCAGCCGTCGCAGCGCATCGAGCGCAACGAGTCGCTGGTAGCCGTTGAACGTCACCACGTGCGCGAACATGCCGCCGAACGTGAAGGTCTCGGCGGGCTCGCACAACGCATCGACGAACGTGTCGCTCCATGCATTGCGATTCCGCACGTCCTTGAGCACGCGATCGAACTCGACGTCCACCTTCTGAAGCCGCGCAAGCAGTACATCAGGGGTTCCCTGTTCTGGCGGTTCCAACTTGGGATCGGAGAAGGTGCCGCCCGTGAGCGCCGCCGTCCAGATCTCCTTCGTCTGCACAATCCTCAAAAGCAGATCGCGAAGACTCCGCGCCGGCGAGTCCCACGGAAACACATATGTCTTGTTGTTTAACGGTGCATCGAGTTGCTCAGGCGTCAGCTCCCGCGCGTGCTCGAGCAGCTTCCGCGTGTGAAACGATTCGGCCCCCGCGAAGATGTCGTACAGATCCATGTCGTCTCCTCCCGAGCGGGACGTTGGAGCACAGAAGTGAATCGCCACGGGCGCCGGAAGGTGGTAGTGCGTGGCACCCATCCGACGGTAGAGGCTGGGCGAGATGCGGAAGGCTTTGCGAAACGCTCGCGTAAACGCCTCGAGCGATCCGTAGTCGGCATCGAGCGCAATCCGGGTGACGGACTGGTGCGTTCGTGAGAGCTGCCAGGCCGCGCGTTCCAGCAGCAAACGCCTGCGCATCGCCGCCGGCGTTTCGTCGATGACGGCCCGGAAGATCCGGAAGAACTGCGTCCGGCTCGCATACGCCCGCCGCGCGAGCGCATCGCTACTGCCTTCGTCGTCCAGCGAGTCCATCACCACGGCGGAGAGACGTTCAACGTCGCGATGTGTGCTCATGTCCTGCTCACGACGACTGTAGAGCGAGGGGACGGGGGTGATCTGACTTTGCGTCCCGAAATTTGGTCTCTCCCCTTTATCGTAGGGGCGGGCCTGAAGGCCCGCCCCTACCAGAGACCAGAGTCCAGAGACCTACTAAATTCCCCCGATACAGAGGTACTTGATCTCGAGGTACTCCTCGATTCCGTACTTCGAGCCCTCGCGTCCGAGGCCGGATTCCTTTACGCCGCCGAACGGCGCAACCTCAGTCGAAATCAGGCCGGTGTTGATGCCCACCATGCCCGCCTCGAGCGCTTCAGCGACCCGCCACACGCGACCGATATCGCGGCCGTAGAAATAAGCGGCGAGTCCGAACTCGGTGTCGTTCGCCATGTTGACGGCTTCGTCTTCCGTCTTGAACCGGAAGAGCGGCGCAACCGGTCCGAACGTCTCTTCTTTCGCGACCATCATCGCGGGCGTTACGTTCACGATGACCGTCGGCTCGAAGAAGCGGCCGCCCAGAGAATGCCGCTTGCCGCCGAGCACGACCTTCGCGCCCTTGGTTACGGCGTCAGCGATGTGCTCCTCGACTTTCGCGACGGCCTTGTCGTCGATCAGCGGACCCTGGGTCGCGCCGGCCTCGAGACCCGGTGCCGGTTTCAGCTTCTTGACGGCCTCGGACAGCTTGCTCGCGAACGCGTCGTAGACACTGTCCTGCACGTAGATGCGATTGACGCACACGCACGTCTGCCCAGTGTTCCGATACTTCGAGGCAATCGCCCCTTCCACTGCCGCATCCAGATCCGCATCGTCGAAGACGATGAACGGCGCGTTGCCACCGAGCTCGAGCGACAGCTTCTTCACCGTCTGGGCGCACTGCGTCATCAGGACCTTGCCGACTTCAGTCGATCCCGTGAACGACAGTTTCTTCACGATTGGATTCGCCGTGAGCTCGCCGCCAATCTCTGCCGCCGATCCCGTGACGACGTTGAAGACGCCCTTCGGGATGCCGGCACGCTCTGCGAGTTCGGCGAGCGCGAGCGCGGAGAACGGCGTCTGCGACGCGGGCTTCAGGACGACGGTGCAACCAGCCGCAATGGCCGGTCCCGCCTTGCGGGTGATCATCGCGAGCGGGAAGTTCCAGGGCGTGATACAGGCCACAACACCGATCGGCTGCTTGATGACGACGATCCGCATGTCGGCCTGGTGTCCCGGGATCGTGTCGCCGTACACGCGCTTGGCTTCCTCAGCGAACCATTCGAGGAACGACGCCGCATAGACGACTTCGCCCTTCGACTCCGTCAGCACCTTCCCCTGCTCCGTCGTCATCAGGCGCGCGAGATCCTCCTGATGCTGGAGCATCAGCTCGTACCACTTGCGCACCGCAGCGCCGCGCTCTTTCGCCGTCTTCTTGCGCCACGCCGGCAGCGCGCGATCCGCGGCCTCGATGGCAGCGCGCGTCTCCGCTGCGCCCAACTTCGGCACGGTGCCGATCACCTCTCCGGTCGCAGGGTTGTCCACTGAGACGGTGCCGCCCGACTGCGCATTCACCCATGAGCCGTCGATGTAGCACGATTGCCGGAACAACTTCGAGTCGGTGAGCGTGACACCGGTTGGAACGGTTGTAGATGTCGTTGCCATGACTGCTGCCTGTTCGAACTCAGAACTAGTCGAATCCCGAATCCCGTCGAATCCCGAATCCCGAGCCCCGAATCCGGTCAGGAACTTCTGACGTTAATCGTGTAGCCGCCGTCGACCGTGATGCGCGCGCCGTTGACGTAGCTGGCGCGATCGGAGGCAAGGAATGCGACGACGTCCGAGACTTCTTCCATTGTGCCCCACCGCCGCGAGGGAATGCCCCAGTCGCGACACGTGTCGTCGAGGAACTGCTGCTTCGTCTGGCCGCGCTGGCGCCCCATGTTCTCGGCCCAGCTCTCGCGCCACTCGGTGGCGATGAGCCCGGGAATCACCGAGTTGACCGTGATCCGCGACGCCGACAGATCCTGCGCGAGATACGTCGTCACATGATTCATCGCCGAGTTGTTCAGCCCGTGGGTCAAGGCCGAGGACAGCACGCTCGAGCCCGCGATGCCGCTGATGTTGATGATGCGGCCCGTTCCGTCCGTCGGCATGCTCGGCAGCAGCGCCTGGATCATCCTCAACATGCCCATCGTCTTGATGTTCACGTCGTCCATCCAGTCGGTGTCAGGCCAGGTGATCTGCCGTTCCTGGCGCTTGATCGGTCCGCCGGCGTTGTTGACGAGGATATGAATGGTCTTCAGCTCGGACGCCGCGCGATCGGCCGCCGCTTTGACGGCAGCGGTCTCCCGCATGTCGGTGGGAACGGTGACGACCCTGACGCCGGTCGCCGTGCAAATCTCAGCGGCCGACTTCTCGAGCTCCTCGACGCCGCGCGCGAGCAGAACGAGATTCACACCCTCGTCAGCGAGCCCGCGTGCGATCGCCTTGCCGATGCCCTTGCTGGCACCGGTCACGAGCGCGTTGCGACCTTTCAATCCGAGATTCATCGTCTGTAGGCCGGGTCTTGTTCTTTAGACCCGGCGGGTCCACAAAGCAGGACCCGCCCTACGTCAGGCGAGCCACTTGCCCGGATCAGACAACGTCGCCACGACTTCCTGCATGAACTGGGCAGCGCGGGCTCCATCGATGATCCGGTGATCTGAGGAGAGCGTCAGCGTCACCATCGGACGAATACCGATCATGCCGTCAACGGCAACCACGCGATCGGCGATCGCGCCGACAGCGAGGATGCCCGCTTGCGGCGGCACGATGATCGCCGTGAACGCATCGACGCCGAACATGCCGAGATTGCTGATCGTGAAGGTCGCGCCGGAGATGTCGGCCGGCTGAAGCTTGTTCGCCTTCGCGCGCTCGGACAGCTCCTTGCGCTGCTTCGCGATCGCGCCGAGCGGCAGCTTGTCAGCGTTGCGGATGACCGCGGTGACGACGGCATTCTCGACTGCCATCGCGAGCGCCACGTTGACCTCGGCGTTGAGCGACACGCCGTTGTTCACCCAGCTGCCGTTCATCCGCGGAAACGTCTTGAGCGCCCGCGCGACTGCCGAGACCATCAAATCGGTGTGCGTGATCTTCACGCCGTGCGACTTCTCGATCACCGGAATCAGACCCTCACGTGTGGCGTTGAGGGCGGTCGCGTCGACGTCGCGAGCGACGAAGAAATGCGGGACCGAGGTCCAGCTCTGTGTCGTGCGCTCGGCCATGATGCGACCGATCGAGCTGACCGCATCCGCCGGGCCCGACGGAGCCGGGCTCGACGGAGCCGGGCCCGACGGAGCCGCCGGAGGCGGCGACGTCGGTCGCGCCGTAGCCGCGGGAGGCGGAGCCTGCGCGGCGGAGGCGGAGGCCTTGAGGATGTCGTCGGCGAGGATCTCGCCTCCCGGGCCTGACCCTTTGAGCCTGGCGATATCGACGCCATGCTCCCGCGCGAGGCGTCGCGCCTTCGGCGAGATCTTCGCGCCGGCAACAGACGCCGGCTCGGGAGCGGCAGGCGCGGCCGCAGCGGCAGTGGCTGCCGGTGCCGACTCCATCTTCCGTCCGGACTGCGCCTGGGCACCACCGACCGGAACGGCTTCACCTGGCTTCAGCAGCCACGCGATCGTCTGACCAACGGGAACGACGTCGCCGACCTTCGCGGTAACACCGGACAACACGCCGTCGCCACCCGCCTCGATCTCGACGACCGCCTTGTCGGTCTCGACTTCGAGCAGCATCTCGCCTTTCTTGACCTGCTCGCCCTCTTTCTTCTTCCACGAAACCAGCTTGCCCGTTTCCTGCGCCATCTCCAGCGCAGGCATCACAACGCTCACTGCCATTAGCGGCCAGCTCCGACTTTTTCGCCCTTGGGGACTTCGGCCTTCGCCGCGGCGGCAACCATCTTCGCGACTTCCGGATTGGGTGGCGCCTCGGTCTCACGCACGAGCGGCAGTTGCCCCCCGACCGTCACGAACGGCGCTCCGGCGACGAGCAACTCCTCCGCCGGGAACCGCGTGATGACCTCATGCCCTGTGGCAGTGACGACAATCTCTTCCTCGATGCGCGCCGCGCTCGTGCCGTCTTTCGTCGGCCAGAATGTTTCGAGCGCGAAGACCATGCCCGGCTTGATCTCGTGCGGGTGATCGAGCGAGACCAGGCGGCTGATCATCGGCTTCTCCCAGATCGCCAGCCCGATGCCGTGTCCCATCTGCAGCGCGAACGCCGCTTCCTCGTCGGGGAAACCGAACTCCGTGGCTTTCGGCCACACCGAGGCCACTTCTGCAGTCGAACGGCCCGGACGGATCAACTCGATCGACGCATCCAGATAATCGCGGCAGCGCTTGTAGGCATCGACCAGTTGATGGGACGCCGATCCGATGGCGAAGCAGCGGTAATAGCAGGTGCGATACCCCATGTAGGAGTGCAGGATGTCGTAGAACACCGGATCACCCGGGCGCATCATGCGATCCGAGAAGACGTGCGGGTGCGGGCTCGCGCGCTCCGCCGAGATGGCGTTGACGCCCTCGACGTACTCCGATCCCATCTCGTAGAGCTTCTGCGCGACGAGCGCGACGGCATCGTTCTCGCGCATGCCCGGCTTCATCGCGCGATACAGGTCGTAGTAGGCGGCGTCGACCATGGCCGCCGAATGCGTGAGCAGCGAGATCTCGTCAACCGTCTTGATCTCACGAGCATCCGACATCAGCTGCTGACCGTCTACGATGTTGAGCCCTTCCTTCTGCAGCGCGAACAGCACCGGCGGCTCGACGACGTCCACGCCGACGGGCTCCTTGTGCAGGCCACGCGACTCGAGCTCGATCTTGATCTTGCGAGCGACATCCTCCGAACGGCCCATCTCGGGAGTCATAGCGCCACGCATCAGCGGGATGCCGGCGCGCGACCGCTCGCCCAGCCAGTCGCAGTTCTGCTGGTGGTGACGGGCAGCGGACCCGAAGTCCCAGAGGATCGGCTCGTCGTTCTGCGGCAGCAGCGTGAAGCGGCTGATCTTGTCCTGTGCCCACGTACCGATGTGTGTGGCCGTGATGTAGCGGACGTTGTTCATGTCGAAGCAGAGCACCGCTCCCATCTCCGACTTCGCCAGCAGGCCCTTGATTCGATCAAGCCGCTCGCGCCGCAGCCGATCGAAATCGATCCGCCGCTCCCAATCCACCGCCATCGTGCCGTAGGTTTTGATTGCCACTTGCTGCTCCTTCGAATCGGATAGTGGATGGTGGTTGGTGGATAGTGGTTCGTTCCTGGTTCTAGGGTTCACCAAGAACCACTATCCACGATCCACCAACTAGCGATTAACCATCTGCCGAGCCAAATCGAAAACCTGGCGCTCAGACGGAACGGTCACGTCTTCGAGTGACGGCGAGAACGGAATCGGCACGTGCATCGCGCCGAGGCGCCGCACCGGGCCGTCGAGATCGAAGAACGCCTGCTCCTGAATGACCGAGGCGAGCTCGCCGGTGATGCCGTAGCGGAAGTAGCCCTCGTCGATGACGATGCAGCGAGAGGTCTTCTTGACGGAATCGACGAGCGTCTTCTCGTCGAGCGGCCACGTCGTGCGCGGATCGACGACCTCGGCGCTGATGCCGACTTCCTCGAGCATCTTCGCCGCACCCAGCGCGACCTGCACCATGCTGCTGAGCGCGATGAGCGTGATATCAGTGCCTTCGCGCTTCACGTCGGCGACGCCGAGCGGAATGATGTAGTCCTCATCCGGCACGTGCCCCTTGACCTTCCGGTAACTGATCTTGTGCTCGAAGATCACGACCGGGTTGTCTTCGCGCACGGCGGCCTTGAACAGACCCTTCGCGTCGTACGGTGTCGAGGGAACGACGACCTTCAGACCGGGGATGTGGCTCGGCCACGCATGCAGCGACTGTGAGTGCTGCGCCGCCGATCGCCGCGTCGCGCCCATGGTCGCGCGGATGACCATCGGCACCTTCCACTTGCCGCCCGACATGTAGTGGATCTTCGCGGCCTGGTTGGCGACCTGGTCCATGATGATCATCAGGAAGTCGCCGAACATGATGTCGACGATCGGCCGCATGCCCGCCATGGCCGCGCCGACGCCCAGTCCGGTGAAGCCGGCCTCCGAGATCGGCGTGTCGATGATGCGTTCCTTGCCGAACTCGTCAACGAGGCCAACCAGCACCTTGAATGTGGTGCCGGCTTCGGCCACGTCCTCGCCCATGAGGACGACCGTCGGGTCGCGGCGCATTTCCTCGGCGATCGCTTCCTTGATCGCGTCGCCGAAGCTCAGTTCTCTCACTGCAGTCGCTAGTTCAGGCATAGATGTCCTGGTCCACCTTGCTGGGGTCTGGATACGGGGAATTGATGGCGAACTCGACGGCAGCGTCCATCTCGGTGATCAGGTCGGCCTGGATCTTGTCGAGCGCGGCGCGATCGGCCACACCGTTGTCCATCAGCCACTGCCCGTGCAGTGTGACGGGATCCCGCTGCGACACCCACTCCTGCTCCTCCGCCTTCGGGCGGTAATAGGCGCGCGCGATGTCGCCAACGTGGTGTCCGTGGTAGCGGTAGGTCTTGAACTGGAGAAACGCCGGCCCTTCGCCCCTGCGCGCGCGCTCGATGTACTTCGACGCCACAGCGAACACGTCGCGGACGTTCTGGCCGTCGGCCGTTTCATTGGCCATCCCGAACGCGTCCGCACGAGCGCTGACGTCGCCTGCCGTTGACTCCGAGAAGTGCGTGTACTCGTTGTAGCCGTTGTTCTCGCACACGAAGATGACCGGCAACTTCCAGAGCTGCGCCAGATTCAGCTCCTCGTACAGCAGGCCCTGGCCGAGCGCGCCTTCGCCGAAGAAGCAGACCGCGACGCGATCCTGCTTCAAGTACTTCGACGCATACGCAGCGCCGGTTGCAATGCCCGCGCTGCCACCCACGATCGCGTTCGCACCAAGGTTGCCGGTCGCCGGGTCGGCGATGTGCATCGAGCCGCCCTTGCCCTTGCAGTAGCCGGCTTCCTTGCCGAGCAACTCCGCGAACATCAGGTCCGGTGACGCACCCTTCGCGAGACAGTGGCCGTGGCCGCGATGCGTGCTGGTGATGTAGTCGTCCTTCCGCAGCGCCTCGCACACACCGACGGCAATCGCTTCCTCGCCGATGTAGAGGTGCGCCAGGCCCGGCATCAGCGCTCTCGTGTAGAGATCGTTGACCCGCTCCTCGAACAGGCGGATGGCGACCATCTGCTTGTACAACCGGAGCAGCTTGTCGGTCGGGATCTTTGATGGGGACTTGCTGGTCGCAGCGGTGCTCATGCCTGGACTCCTGAAAGCTTGGCGATCACGTTGAACACGGCGGCGCAGTCCTTCTTCTCGAGACCGAGGCCGCGTGCGGCGGTCAGCATCTCGTTGGCGACTGCCGTGGTCGGCATCGCCACGCCAAGCCGGCGGCCCAGTTCGAGCGCCAGCGTCGTGTCCTTCTGCATCATCTTCATGTCGAACCAGGCCTCCTCCGGCATGTTGAGCACGAAGGGGCCGCGGTACTGAATCAGCGGCGAGGCGAGCACGCTGTTGGTGTAGACCTCGACGGCGGTCTTGCGATCGATGCCGGCTTTCTCCGCCAGCAGGATGCCTTCGGAAAACGCAAGCATCTGCGTCGTGATCGCCAGGTTCAACGCGAGCTTCATCGAGAGCGCCAGCCCGTTGTCGCCGACGTGTGTCGCCTTCATGCCGACGTCGAGCAGCAGCGGCTTCACGGCCTCGAAGGTCTCCGCCTTCCCGCCCACCATCATCGTCAGCTTGCCGGCCTCGAGCGTGCTGATACTGCCGGACACCGGTGAGTCGACCATGTCGGCGCCCCTGGCGCGAACCTTGGCGACCGTCTCGCGGCTGACGACCGGACCCACCGTGCTCATGTCGATGATGGTCTTACCTGCGCTCAGGCCAGCGACGAAGCCATCAGGCCCGTCGGCGACACCCTCGAGCGCCGGGGAATCAGTGACCATTACGAAGATCACGTCGGCGCCCTGCGCAACTTCCCGCGGCGTCGCGCCCCACTTCATGCCTTTATCGAGCAGCCACTGCGCCTTCGACTTCGTGCGGTTGTAACCAATGACCGTGTGGCCCTTGGTGAGGAGGCGATCGACCATCCGGCCTCCCATTGCGCCGAGGCCGATGTATCCGAGGTTTGCCATAATGCAGGTCGCGCTTGGGCCAAAGTCAGCAAATCTGACTAGTAAATACGGCCCTTCTGAGTGACGAGAACAACTACTAAGTATTCCGTAGAAGCGAAGGCAGACGCAAGGTGCCGCAGATGCACAAGGAACGGAGCCACACCCAGGAAATCCCTCCTCCCTCCGAGGGAAAACCGGTCTCGTCAACGCTGGCGAGCGTCGGTCTTCGCCTGTCGGACTGGTTCGAGCGCTGGTTTCCCGACGCCTTCGCGCTCGCGCTTGCCGCAGTCGCAGTGGTCTTCGTCGCCGCGCTGGCTATGGGAAGCTCGGTCGTGGAGACGGCACAGTGGTTCGGTGCCGGTTTCTGGGATCTCGTCGCCTTCACGATGCAGATGTCGATGATCGTGATCACCGGCTATGCAGTGGCGACGTCACCGCCAGTCTACGCCGTGATCAGGAAACTCGCGGCATTTCCACGCAACGGTCGAACGGCCGCGGCGTACGTCGGGCTGTTCTCGATGCTCGCCTCGCTCGTGTCGTGGAGCTTCAGCCTGATCTTCAGCGGCCTGCTTGCCCGCGAGGTCACCAACCGTGTGCGCGGCGCGGACTATCGCGCCGTCGGCGCCGCCGCATACCTCGGAGTCGGGAGCGTCTGGGCGCTGGGGTTGTCCTCGTCTGCGGCGCTCATCATGGCTGCGCCGGCGTCATTGCCGGATGCCATCGAGAAGATCAGCGGCGTGATCCCGCTCAGCCAGACACTCGGCCTGTGGCAGAGCATGCTGATTGCGGGGTGCCTCATCCTCGTGTCGATGGCGATCTGCTACTACTCCGCTCCCGGCGATGCGGAAGCGCGTGGGATGAAGGAGATGGGCGTCGAGTATCAGCCGGCGACGCAGAAGCTCGACGTTCGTCAGACTCCGGGCGAATGGCTCGAATACAGCCCGTTCCTCACGATCGTCATCTGCACCCTCGGCTTCCTGTATCTGATTCGCGAAGTGGTGACGAGCGGACCGTCGGTCATCCTCGAGCTGAACCACTACGTCTTCCTGTTTCTGATCGTCGGGATGCTGCTCCACTGGCGGCCGCGTTCATTCGTCCAGGCGATCCTCGGGGCAGTCACTCCCGTCGGTGGAATCCTCATTCAGTACCCGCTCTACGCGGGGATCGTGCGGATGATGACCGAGTCGGGCATCGCCACGCAGCTGGCGCACTTCTTCGTAGCCATCTCGAGCGTGCACACCTACCCGGTGATGATCGGCATCTACTCGGCGTTCCTCGGACTGTTCATCCCGTCGGCCGGCGGCAAGTGGCTGATCGAAGCGCCGTACATGCTCGAGGCCGCCAAGTCACTGAACGTTCACCTCGGTTGGGTGGTGCAGACGTACAACGCGACCGAGGCGCTGGCCAACCTGATTCATCCCTTCTGGATGCTGCCGCTCGTCGGCATCCTCGGCCTGAAAGCGCGCGACATCGTCGGCTACTCGATGCTGCAGTTCGTCGTGCACGTGCCGCTCGTGCTGTTTCTGGTCTGGGCACTTAACTACACCTTGCAGTACGTCCCACCAGCCTTGCCATAAGGATCACCACGAAGGGCTTCGCCAATCACGAAGTCCACGAAAATCCATTAACGCTGGGATCGCAGGGATCGCAGAGTCTTCTCATTTGGTGGAACAGAGGCCACGGGTGTGCCGCGCTTAGCGCGGCATTGATCGAGCGGGTCCGGCGATCACAAGCCTTGCAACAATCGCTCAGGGCTTGTGAACGCCAGCCCGCCCGATCAGTGGGCCCGGCCTTTGGCCGGGCGACACCCGTGGCCACCCCTGCGATCTCCGCGATCTCCGCGTTGAAAAATCCTCCGTGAGCTTCGCGTCCTGCCGCGAAGCGGCCTTCGTGGTTTTGACCGAGACTCGGTAAGCTTGAAGAGTGACGGCCGCTTCCCGTCTGCGCCTCGAGTTGCTCGGAGGCTTTCGCGTACTCACCGACAGCCGCTTCGCGGGCCGGGCCCCGAGTGCACGGCAGCAGGAGCTCGTCGCCTTCCTGATCGTTCACGCGCGGCGCGCTCCGGTCTCACGGCAACGAATCGCCGGCTCGCTCTGGCCTGAATCGAACGACGCGCAGGCACTCACCAACCTTCGCCGCGAGCTGCATCACCTCCGCGAAGCCTGGCCTGCGCTCGAGGCGCTCATCGACGTCGGATCGCGAACGCTGGCGTGGCGAGACGATGAAGGTGTGCCGGTGGATCTGGTGGCCTTCGAACAGGCCGCCGATCGCGGTCTCGCGGGAGAGCGCGCCGCTCTGCTCGATGCCGCGCGCCTGTATCAGGGCGATCTCCTGCCCGACATCAGCGCCGAGTGGATCGAGACCGACCGGGAACACCTCCGTCAGCGCGCAAAAAATGTGTTGGCGCGCCTGGTCGCGGCACTCGAGCGGGAGCGTGCCTACAGCGACGCGATCGAGCACGCGCAGCAACTCTCGCGACTCGATCCGCTCGAGGAACAGGCCTGGTGCACGTTGATGCGCTGCCACGCGCGTCGTGGCGATCGTGCGACGGCGTTGCATCTGTACCAGCAGTGGACGGCGCTCTTGAAGCGAGAGCTGGGCGCACAGCCAAGCGCCGCGACACGCGCCACCTATCGAGAGATTCTCGACCTCGGCGAAGCGCCTCCCAGCCCGGCGCCGCCGCGCACGAGTGTCTACCCGCTCGTCGGCCGCCACTCCGAATTTCGTGCGCTGCTCAACGTCTGGCAGGGCGCCACCTCGGGCCGGCCCTCGCTGGTGCTCATTCGCGGCGAAGCCGGTATCGGCAAGAGCAGGCTCGCTGAGGAGCTGATTGACTGGTGCCGGCTCGAAACCGTCACCGCAGTGGCAGCGCGTTGTTACGCTGGTGAAGGACGACTGGCCTATGCGCCGATCGCCTCGTGGCTGAAGAGCGATGCCCTGCAGCCGACGCTCAGGACGCTCGACGAGACCCGGCTGACCGACATCGCTCGCCTTCATCCGGAGCTCGTGGCCGCGCGTCCGGATGTTGCGGCCCCAGATCTCCAGCTCGAAAACTGGCAGCGCCTGCGTTTCTTCGAAGCGCTTGGCCAGGCCTTCAGATCGGCCACCCCGCTCGTGCTCGTCCTGGACGATCTGCAGTGGGCCGATGCCGACACCATCGAGTGGCTGCACTACTTCCTGCGTTCGGCGTCTGGCTCGTCCTGCCTCGTCGTCGCCACGGTCCGCGCTGAAGAAGAGCAGGACAATCCTTCGCTCGGTCGAATGCTCGGTCAGCTCGAACGGGACGACCTGCTGACGACGATCGCTCTCGGTCCGCTGGATCAGGAAGCAACCGCCCTGCTCGCCGGCGCCGTCGCCGAACGGACGCTGGACGCCGCTGCACAGACGCGCACCTTCCACGACACCGAAGGCCATCCACTCTTCATCATCGAGCGCGGTCGCATGGAGCTGGCTGGGCAATCGGGTTCGCCCACCGTCGGCGAGTTGTCGCGCGTGCAGTCCGTCGTTGCCGCCCGGCTCGCGCTGCTCTCGAACGAGGCGCGCGCGACGGCTGAAGTCGCCGCCGCCGTGGGCCGGGATTTTCAGTTCGATCTCCTCGCGAGCGCCAGCGACCTCGAAGAAACGGTGCTCGTGCGCGCGCTCGACGAGCTCTGGCAGCGCCACATCGTCCGTGTCCAGGCGGACGAACGATGGGACTTCAGCCACGATCGGATCCGCGAAGTCGCGTACGGCGGCATCGGGCCCGCGCGACGACGGTTGATTCATCGCCGGATCGCGCAGGGCATGGAGCTGCTGTTCGCTGGCCGCCTTGACGAAGTCAGCGCGTCGCTCGCGGTGCACCTCGATCGCGGGGGACAGCCCGCGCGCGCCGTCCCGTTTCTCGAGCGCGCTGCCGCCGTTGCAACGCGCGTCTCGGCAAACGAAGAAGCCATCCGCTGCTTGAACTACGCGTTGTCCCTGCTCCACACGCTGCCAGCGACGCGCGACCGCGACGACCGCGAGCTGTCGATCCGCTCCAGCCTGTCGGTCGCGTTGAATTCGGCTCGCGGGTATGCGTCTCTCGAGGTGGAACAGAACCTCGATCGCGTGTTTGCCTTGTTACGGGCCGATGGGCAGGGCCAACTGCCGGTGCGATGGTTGTGGGTCGCATTCACGCATCGGTTCATGCTCGGCGACCTCAAGGGAACACGCGAATTGTCGGAGGAGGCGCTCGCCAGCAGCCTCGGCGATCCCTCGTGCCTGTGCGAAGCGCATCACGCGATGGGCGGAATGTTGACGAGCGTCGGAGACCACGCCGCCTCGCGCACCCATTTCGAAGCGTCGCTGGCCGCGTACGACGAGCAACACCCGCAGCGGTCTGCGCTGGGCTCCGACCTCGGCGTGTTCGCTCACGCCTGGTATTCGCACGCACTGTGGCTGCTCGGTGAAGAGGAACTGGCAGTCAACCACGTCGACCAGGGCATCGCACTCGCGCTCAGGCGAGAGCACCACTTCAGCCAGACGATCGCGCTCGCCTATGCCGCGCTCCTGCACCAGATGCGCGGCGACTCACGCCGCGTCCTCGAATACGCCGAAGGCGTCGTGGCGTTGTGCGAGCGCTATGGGTTCGCCTACTACGGCGATTGGGCACGCGTGCTTCTCGGATGGGTGCGGGGTCAGACGGAGCCGGTCCTCGGCATCCAGATGATCGAATCGGCGCTCGGGCGCCTCGACGCTCAGCGGGCGCAAGCCCGTCGGCCGTACTACCTGTCGTTGCTCGCTGACACGTATCGTCATGCGGGCCAGACGGATCGTGCGGCGTCGATTGTCGATACGGCCATCGAGATGGCGCTCCAGCGCGGCGATGCGTGGTGGCTCCCCGCTTTGTTCCTGCAAAAGAGCGAGCTGGGACCAGCGGCCGACCGTGAAGCCTCGCTTCGCCGGGGCCTCGAGGTCGCGCTCGCACAACACAGCCTCAGCCTCGCCCACCGGCTCAATTCCGCGATGTCGGCGACCACATAGTCGCGCAAAATCACCCGGAAAACGGCCCTGAAAGACCGGAACGCTTTCGCGAACGCTTCCGGAACGGCGGCTTTCGTAGGCTCTCACTCATAAGGAGGGCCTATGAAGATCATCTCTTCCGCCCACATTCGTTTCGCGTGTCTCGCCCTGGCCGTCGCCATCGCCCCCGCAGTCGCCCAGTCGGCGCACGTGCTCGTGCCCGCGGACAAAGTGGTTTGGGGACCGGCGCCGCCAGTTCTGCCAGCAGGCGCCCAGATCAGCGTCCTCGAGGGTGACCCACACGAGAAGGGGCCGGTGACGCTCCGGCTGAAGCTCCCGGCGAACTACAACATCCCGCCGCACTGGCACAGCATGACGGAGCGCGTCACGGTGCTGTCCGGAGCGCTGCACGTCGGCATGGGCGACACGCTGGACCGCAAAACCAGCCAGACACTCGAGCCCGGTGGCTTCGTGTCACTGCCCTCGAAGATGCATCACTTCGCGTGGACCGCAAGTCCGACCGTCGTGCAGATCAACCTCGAAGGGCCGTTCGACATCTTCTACATCAATCCGTCCGACGACCCGCAGACGAAGCTGAGCACACGGTAGAGCCCAGGACTCTGGGCTTTGGGCTTTGGGAGTTGGGCTTTGGGAGTTGGGCGTTGGAAGTTGGAAGTTGGAAGTTGGGAGTTGAAACATCGAGGAGCAATGTATGGGAGCCATGGACATCGAACAGCTGCGAGCGCGTATACGCGGCACCATTATCCAGCCGGGCGACAGCGAGTACGACTCGGCGCGCAAGGTCTACAACGCGATGATCGACAAGCGGCCTGCACTGATCGTGCGCTGCGTCGATACGGCGGACGTCATCGCTTCGGTCAACTACGCCCGCGCCAACGATATGTTGACGGCGATCCGGGGCGGTGGCCACAACGGTGCCGGTCTCAGTACGTGTGACGACGGGGTGGTGATCGACTTGTCGCGCATGAAGGGCATCCGCGTCGATCCGAGCGCGCGCACGGTCCGCGTCGAGGCTGGCTGCACGGGCGGCGAAATGGATCATGCCACGCACGCGTTCGGCCTGGCAACGCCGAGCGGCACGGTCTCGACAACCGGCATGGCCGGCCTGACGCTTGGCGGCGGCATCGGCCATCTCACGAGGCCGTACGGTCTCGCCATCGACAATCTTCTGGAAGCCGACGTCGTCCTGGCCGATGGCCGCTTCGTCACCGTCAACGAGAAGCAGCACCCGGATCTGTTCTGGGCGCTGCGTGGTGGCGGCGGCAACTTCGGCATCGTCACCTCGTTCCTCTTCCAGCTGCATCCCGTGACGATGGTGAGTGCGGGCCCGACGTTCTGGCCGATCGAGCAGACGCCAGAAGTGATGAAGGCATACCAGGAGTTCATCCTGCAGGCGCCATTGGACGTCAGCGGATTCCTGGCGTTCCTGACAGTGCCGGCGGTGCCACTCTTTCCGCCGGAGATTCACGGCAAACGAGTGTGCGCAATCATCTGGTGTTCGACGGCGGATCCCGAGAAGGCGGATCGAGCGACGAAAGCGATGCGGAGCGTGGGGACGCCACTGCTCGATCACGTCGGGCCGATGCCGTTTCCTGTCCTGCAGGGCCTGTTCGATCCGCTGCTCCCTGCGGGGTTGCAGTGGTACTGGCGTGCAGATTTCGTGAAGACCTTTAACGCCGATGCTATTGCGGCGCACTATCTCGAGGCGCGGAAGATGCCTGCCGGTCTCTCGCAGGTGCACATCTACCCGATCAACGGAGCCGCGCAGCGCGTCGGCACGAGCGACACCGCGTTCAGCTACCGCGACGCCAACTTTGCCGTGGTCATCGTCGGCATCGATCCGGATCCGCTGCAGAAGGACATGATCACGTCGTGGTGCAAGGCGTACTTCGACGCGACGCATGAGTACTCAGCCGGCGGCGCCTATATCAACTTCATGATGGAGGAAGGTCAGGAGCGTGTGCAGGCGTCGTTCAGGGACAACTACGGCCGCCTCGCCCAGGTCAAAGCGCAGTACGACCCGGCGAACCTGTTCCGCGTGAACCAGAACATCCGCCCAGCCGGCGTGACCGTCTGACATGTGACACGACTGTGAAGGGGTCTGACCCCTTCACAGTCGTGCACTGAAAAGGGTGAAGATAGTTGGCGTGAACAACCAACGCCCTCTCGAGCGCGCACACTCCTTTTGCTCGACGTACGGCCTGAAACTTCCGATCCTGCTCGCGCCGATGGCGGGCGCGTGTCCGGTCAGCCTGTCGATTGCCGTGGCCAATGCCGGCGGGATGGGCGCGAATGGCGCGCTCCTGGATCCGCCGGCAAAGATTCGTGAGTGGGTGAATCAGTTTCGCGCGGCGAGCACAGGCCCGCTGCAGATCAACACCTGGATTCCCGATCCTCCCGCGCATCGTGACGCCGAGAACGAGAAGCGCATCAGGCAGTTTCTCGCGGCGTGGGGCCCTGACGTCCCCGAGTCCGCCGGCGACGTCACGCCGCCTGACTTCAGCGATCAGTGCGAGGCATTCGTCGAACTGGCCCCGCGCGTCGTGTCGTCGATCATGGGCGTCTACTCCGCCTCCCTCGTCGAGCGATTCAAGGCGAAGGGCATCGCGTGGTTTGCCACCGCCACCACACTTGCGGAAGCGAAGCAGGCACAAGCGGCGGGCGCTGACGCAATCGTTGCGCAGGGATTCGAGGCCGGTGGCCATCGCGGCGCGTTCGACCACGCCGCCGCGGAGCGGCAGACGATCGGGTTGTTCGCGCTCGTGCCCAGGCTGGTCGATCACATTGACCTTCCAATCATCGCGGCCGGCGCCATCGGGGATGGCCGCGGGATTGCGGCGGCGCTCACCCTCGGTGCGAGCGCCGTATCAATCGGCACGGCATTCCTGCGTTGTCCCGAAGCGCTCACCCATCAAGCCTGGGCCAACGCGCTCGCCAACCTCGAGCCCGAAGAGACGACGCCAACGCGGGCGCTGACTGGACGGCTGGCGCGCGGCGTCGCCACCAACTACGTGAAGGCCGCAGCCGCGCCAGGCGCACCGCGTCCTGCACCGTATCCCGTGCAACGTGGGCTGACCGCAGCAATGAAAGCCGCCGGTGCTGCGGCGAACGACATGCACCGGATGCAGTTGTGGGCGGGGCAATCGGCGGCGATGGCGAAACCCATCGCTGCTGGCGATCTCGTGCGCGAGATGTGGGACGCGGCAACGGCATATCTCTAGGCGCGATCGCGGTGTTCGGAGGCCCTCGAGCAGACGTTGATCAAATCAGGTCGCGGACATTGTCCGTGCAACGAGGGAGAGCACATGGCGAAAGCAAAAGGAATCGACGCCCACAAGGTGTTCAAGCTGGGGAAGGCGCCGGCGAAGAGAGACAAACGAAACCTCAAATTCGCCGCGGTGCTCAAAGCACTTCCCAAGTTGCCCGCCAAGTACGATTTCGACACGACCCACTCAGGCATCCCGACTCCGATGTTTGCCAACGACACGTACGGCGATTGCGTCATCGCCGGGCGCGCGCATCAGACCCTCCGGTTCGAGGACATCGAGCAGGGCTCGGTCATGATGATCAGCGACCGGGATGTGCTCAAGGAGTACATGCGGGAGACCGGAGGCGTGGACTCCGGACTGGTCGTCCTCGATTCGCTCAGCGAGTGGCGCCACCGCGGGTGGAAGGTCGGGAGCAAGGGCTACAAGATCAAGGCGTTCGCGGAGGTCAATCGCGGCGTCCACGATGAAGTCCGTCGCGCCATCTACGCCGACGTCGGCGTCGGTATCGGCGTGAACCTGCCGCTGACGGCACAGGCCGAGATGCAGAGCGGTCAACCATGGACGACGACGACCGGCCCCGGCAGCGCGCCCGGGTCATGGGGCGGTCACTACGTCTACGTGTCGGGCTACACGCCCACCGGACCGGTGTGCGTGACCTGGGGCCGGAAGCAGCAAATGAGCTGGGCCTGGTTCGACAAGTACTGCGATGAGGCCTACGCCATCTTCGATGCGAAGAACTCGTTCAGGAAGTCGATGATCGAGCCGAAGGCGATTACGAGCTTCTTGCGGAGTCTGTAGGCGCTGTTCTCAGTCGTGTTCAGGTTCACGTCGAACCTGAACACGAACCGGGAAACCAGCGCGCGGCGTGCCGAACTACTGTGCGGCTGCGCCTTCCTTGACGACTTTCACGACCAGCGGCACCGTGACGTCGCGATGCAGCTTGAGCGGCACGTTGTGGTCGCCGATCGTCTTGATCGGTTCGGGCAGAATCAGCTTCCGGCGATCGATCTCGAAGCCCTTGCCCTTGAGGTAGTCGGCGATATCGACGGCCGTGACCGAGCCGTACAACTGATCGGTCTCGCCCACGCGCCGCGCAATCGCGATCTCGACGAGCGCCAGCCGTGAGGCCACGGCTTCCGCCTGCCCCTTCTCCTCGGCCTCACGCATCTCCATGATCTTGCGTTCGCGCTCGACGTGCTTCTTGTTGCCCGCGGTGGCGAGCAACGCCAGCTTTCGTGGCAGCAGATAGTTGCGCGCGTAGCCCGCGGCCACCTTGACGATCTCGCCGCGGCGGCCGAGATTGTCGACGTGTTCTCTGAGAATGACTTCCATTGCCGGTTACTCCGTCGTGTACGGAATCAGCGCCAGCTGTCGTGCGCGCATGATGGCCGTCCGCAGTTTCCGTTGATGCAGGGCGCAGGTGCCGGAGATACGACGCGGCAACACTTTCGCGCGCTCGGGGACGAACGGCATGAGCATGCGCACGTCCTTGTAGTTGATGTCGTCGATCTTGTCCGAGCAGAACTTGCAGACCTTGCGGCGCCGGAACATCGGGCGACGCTGGCCGTCCTTGCCCTGCGCACCGGTCGTGCTCTTGCCGCGACCGCCGCCGCCTCCGAAACTCTTCCTGCCGTTCATCGGAGTTCCTCCCCCATGTCAAAGCGATCGTCACGATCGTCATCGACGTCACCACGCTGGCCCTCGCCCGGCTGACGATCCGGCGGCAGCCCGCGCGCGACACGGCGACGACGGCTCGTCTCGCTCCGGCGCGCCTTCGTCCGGTCGACGACGCCCTGCTCCTCGTCCACACGCACCACCAGATGGCGGATGACCAGGTCGATCACCTTCAGGCGGCGATCAATTTCCTTCATCAGGTCACCGGTGCCATTGATCACTTCGAGGACATAGGTGCCTTCCTTGTGGCGGCCGATTTCATAGGCGAGCTTGCGCCGGCCCCAGTTCTCGGTCTTTTCGATCTGGCCGTTCATGCGCTGAACGGTCGCCTCGACCTGCGTGTGCAGATCAGTCACCTGTTCGTCGGACGCTTCTGGCGACACGACGTACACGAGTTCGTACTTTCTGTTCATACGTCTCCTTCTGGACGTTGACTCGACCCCGTCTCATGACGGGATCTCACGGCTGCCGGCCTCGGCGCAGCAGCAAGGAGTCAGTCAGTTTCCGAAGGCGCGGCCTCCGGGTTGTACGCGTTCATCACCTTGCCGATGCCCTCCGCGGCGAACATCTCGGCGGCGTCCGCCGCCCGGGTGATGAACAGTTCGAGCTCGGCACGCTCGCTTCGCTCGAATATCGAGAGCACGTGGTCGGCCAGCTTCCGCTCGTCCCCGCGCCCGACTCCCAGCCGAAGCCGAGAAAACTCAGTGGTCCCAATCCGCTCGATGATCGACTTGAGGCCGTTGTGCCCGCCTGCCGATCCCCGCGCCCTCGCGCGCAACCTGCCAAATGGCAGGTCCGCGTCGTCTACGACGATCAGGATGTCTGACGGCGCGACGTCGAAATAGCGCATCAACGCCGCGACCGCCTCGCCGCTGAGATTCATGTACGTCAGCGGCTTCGCCAGCAGGACCGGTTCCGTTCCGTACCGCTTGGCGATGAATGCGTCGGGAACCTGCGACGGCGCCTGCGCCCAACTGAGCGCGTAGCGCCTTGCGATCTCCTCGACCACCATGAAACCGACGTTGTGGCGGGTCTCGCGGTACTCGCGCCCCGGATTCCCCAGACCCACAATGAGTTTCATGGAATCCGTTACTTCTTCTTCTCCTCGTCCTTCTCGTCGGCCTTGCCCTTCTTGATGACTTCGGGCTCTGCCGTTGCCGCCGGTGCTGCAGCAGCATCGGTCGCCGCGGCCGTGGCTGATTCCTCAGCCTTCGGCATCACGACGTGCACGAGCATCGTGTCGCCCTCGGTGACCGGCTTCCACTTCGGATCCACCGCCAGGTCGCGCACGCGGATCGAGTCATGGAGCATCATCTCGGTGACATCCACGTCGATGTGCCCGGGGATGTCCGTCGGCAGGCACTGCACCTGGATGTCGCGGGTGACGAAGTCGAGCAGGCCGCCCTGCAGCTTGACGCCCTTCGGCTCGCCCTTGATGACAATCGGCACCGTGACGGTGATCGCCTTGTCCATCGCGAGCTGATAGAAGTCGGCGTGCAGCAAGTGATGCGTCGTCGGATCGAGCTGGTATTCCTTGACCATCACACGCGACTGGCCGCCGTCGAGGCTCAGCGTGATCAGCGTGTTTGCGCCCGAATCCGAGTGCAGAATCCGCAGAAGCGCCTTGGGATCGACGGCGACCGCCACGCCTTCCGGCGCCTTGCCTTTCGAGGCGGTTCCGTAGACGACGCCAGGAATCCGGCCCGAGGCGCGCAGGCGATTCGCCTCGTTCTTGCCGCGGCCTTCTCTCTTGACTGCTTCGAGTGTCGCTTCCATATCTCTTCCTACCGTTCATCGACTCCGATTGCGCGTAGGGCGGGTCCTGCCGTGTGGACCCGCCGGGTCTGAAGAACAAGACCCGGCCTACGCTATCCGTTACACAAACAACGAGGAGACCGATGTCTCTTCGTGAATATTGCGAATCGCCTGGCCGAGCAGACGGGCGACCGTCAGCACGACAATCTTCTTGCAGCTCTGGGCCTCGCCCCTGAGCGGCACCGAGTTGGTCACAATCAACTGATCCAGCGGCGACTTCTCGATGCGCTCGATCGCCGGACCCGACAACACGCCGTGGACCGCGCACGCGAGCACTCGCTCCGCGCCCGCTTCCTTCAACGCTACTGCCGCCTTACAAATCGTGCCGGCCGTATCGATGATGTCGTCCTGCAGGATGCACGTGCGTCCCTGGACGTCGCCGATCACGTTCATCACTTCGGCCGTGCCGTCCTCGGTGCGGCGCTTGTCCACCACCGCAAGCTCGGCGTCGAGCCGCTTCGCGTAGGCACGCGCCCGCTCCGCGCCGCCCGCGTCCGGCGACACAATCGTCAGGTTCTCCATCTGCAGGCGCGCGCAGTACTCGATGATGACCGGCGCCGCGAACAGATGATCGACCGGGATATCAAAGAACCCCTGAATCTGCGCCTTGTGCAGATCCATCGTCAGCACGCGATTGGTGCCCGCGGCGCTGAGCAGGTTCGCAACCAACTTCGCCGAGATCGGCACCCGCGGCTTGTCCTTGCGGTCCTGCCGCGCGTATCCGTAGTACGGGACAACCGCCGTGATTCGCGATGCCGACGACCGGCGGAACGCGTCGATCATGACCAGCAGCTCCATCAGGTGCTGGTCGACCGGGTTCGACGTCGGCTGGACGATGAATACGTCGGCGCCGCGAATGTTCTCGTCGATCTGAAACGAGACCTCGCTGTCGGGAAACCGGCGCAAACGCGCCTGCCCCAGCGGGATCCCGAGGCAATCGGCGATCTCCTTGGTCAACTGCTGATGGGCGCTGCCTGAAAATACTTTCAGATCGCCGTACCCTGTCGACAGAAGGCCTTCTCCACTGAGAGGTCGTCTCATGCTCTCGTATCCGGGCGCACCAGCGTCGCCGAGCTGGTTGGGGCGGGAGGATTCGAACCTCCGAATACGGGATCCAAAGTCCCGCGCCTTACCGCTTGGCCACGCCCCACCACGTCACCTCGTCGCCCGGGCAGTCGAGGGTTCAGCTGTACGCTACGTGAGAAATCTACTGGAGTCGCTCAGCGGCGGTGGTGCAAACCCTTAGTGTAGTCGAGACTTGTGGTTGCGGGCAAGATTCAGCGTCATTGGCCGGCTCCGCCGGGCGTACTCGCCACGGCCGAGCGACTCGGTCAGCACCACTCGCCAGCCTGAGGCTGAAAGCCGTTCGACAGCCAGAACCGCGTCCTTCCGCTTCTGAAACAGGCCGAAGACCGTTGACCCGCTTCCCGACATCGCGGCCGCCAGCGCCCCCGCCCGCCGCAGTGCGGTCTTCATCTGCTCGATTTCCGGGTGATGACGGGCGATCGGCGCCTCGAGGTCGTTAATCATCTGGGCCGCGCGGGATGGCCACGGACCGGGAACGTATTGCGCTTCGCGGACCATGGACCCGTGCCCAGTCTCCCGCTCGGCGTCGTACCAGTTGTAGGCATCGACGGATGCCACGCCAAACCCGGGGACCAGCAGGACCACCCAGTGACGAGGCAAATCGGCGAGCGGATAGATCTCGTCGCCCTTGCCGAGCCCGAGCGCCGTCCCACCCGACAGAAAGAACGGGACATCGGCGCCGAGCGTGGACGCGACGTCGACGAACTGATTCGGCCGCAACGGCAAGCGCCAAGCGTGCGCCAGCGCCAGCAGCGTGGCGGCCGCGTCTGTGCTGCCACCACCGAGGCCACCCTGAAGCGGAATCCGCTTTTGCACGCGCACGAGCACGTCCCTGACCGATCCCTCGCGGCGCAGCGATCGCCACAATGCCTCGGCCGCACGCCACACGAGATTCGATCGATCGAGCGGCACGCCCGCCGTCTCACACTCGATCGCAAACGGACCGACGCGCGGGATGCACTCGATGGTGTCGTGCAGATCGAGCGCCTGGAACACCGTGCGAAGTTCATGAAACCCGTCGGGTCGCGTTCCGAGCACGCGCAAATCGAGATTGATCTTCGCGTGTGCGCGCACGGTCACTGCGCGCGCAGACGAGGTCATCGTCATCGTCTTCACGGCGCTCACGGTTTTTCTCCGAGCGGACCGGCCTCGCGCAACTCGTCGAGGCTGAGTGGCACCGTGCCTGCTGGGATATCTACGGTAAACGTCGCGGGAGTGAGATCGGTGTTGACCTCGATTTGTGCGAGCGTCGCGGTCATGTCGACGTTGGCCAGCCCGGACGCCGAGCGAAGACGAATCACCTGCGGGAATGCACCCTGCCACATCGAGTAGTCCACTTCCCACCCATTGCGCCGTCCCGCGCTGATCTGCCACGCGCCCATGCGACGGAGATACATCGTCGCGCCGCCTTCGAGATCGATCGAGGCCCACCCGTTCGTGTGCAACCGGCCGGCGACAGGTTTGGATTCCGGAAGTATGCAGCCGGTGAGAAGGGCTTGCAGATCAGCGGGCCCGAGCGTTACGCCGGTCAGTGCGCCAAGAATCGCTTCGGCGGATTCCCCGCGGACGACGCGCTCGTCACGCGGCAGCAGGAGTTGGGCTTGCTCGCCACGCGTGACGAGGATGAAGCCGGCGGGCCCAAACGGGGCGACCGCCTCGAGGCGCATGGATGCTGGCCGCTCGAAACCGGCGATCAGGCGTCCGCTGAGACGACGGGAGCCGGCACGACCGCGCAGTCCAAGTTCGGCTGTGAGCGTGCGGGCGCCACGGCAAGACCTGGTGGCTTCTGCGTGAATCTCGGAGTAGTTCGGAAGGGGCGAACCTTGATCAGTCGGAAGCGGGATTCGCCTGGCGCCGCAGGCGGCCGTCAGAACCAGACACGTGATCAAGAAGGCAAGACGCGAATACGTCATTTCGCATTTGGAATCTTGCCTTTTGCACCATTGATCTTCTTCTCGAGTGCACCCTTGTCGATGTCCTGTCCATCGCCATTCAGCGCGCGCGTCCAGGCGGCGACGGCGTCTGCATAACGCCCCTTACGCGCAAGCAAATCGCCGAGATGCTCCTGGACCTCTGAGTTCTCCGGCAACTGCTTGCCTGCAGCCACGAGGTACTTCTCGGCTTCGTCGAGGTTGCCGCGGCGGAAGTACGCCCACCCAAGGCTGTCGAGATACGCACCGTTATCTGGTTCTTCTTTCAGCGCGCGCTGGACCAGTTGAATCGCCTCGTCGAGTTGCTCACCGCGAACGGCCAGCAGATACCCAAGGTAGTTGAGCGCACCGGCATTCATCGGCTCGGCAGCGACGATCTGACGAAGAACGCGCTCGGCATCCATCGTCCGGCCGGCGTCAGCGTAGACATCCGCAAGCGTGAAGAGCGTGTCCGTGTCCTTGGGTGCTTCTTTCGTGACCTGTTCGAGCAGCAGGATCGCGCCCGAGCGATCGCCGCCGTCGAAGAGCGCACGCGCCTGCAGTCGCACGAATCGCGGATCGTCGGGATGCTGCTTGCGCGCTTCTCCTGCGAACCCGGCGGCACGCTGGTAGTCCTTCGCTTCGAGCAACACCGCAATGCGCCTGATCTTGAGCTCGCGGCTGCGAGGCTGCACGGCGAGGGCAACGGTGTAGCTGTTCACCGCGTCGTTCAGCAGTCCCGCTTCTTCCTGGTACTGCGCCAGGGCGGACGCCACGCGCGGCTCGTCCTCGAGAATCTCCTGGAGCGTTGCGATCGCGCTCTTGAGATCCTTGTTCGCCTCGTACGCCTGGGCGATCACCAGGCGCGCCTGGAAGAAGTCCGGGTTCTGGACGAGGACTTTCGTCAGCGAGTCGATCGCTTTCGCGGGCTCGTCGTTGC
>Ga0310810_10001002_pt1 | contig 28673 bp, 30 predicted proteins | sample NCmetagenome_FD_207641 | JGI IMG/M metagenome (GOLD analysis project Ga0310810, IMG submission 207641) | Soil microbial communities from experimental microcosm in Duke University, North Carolina, United States - NC | ecosystem: Engineered > Artificial ecosystem > Soil microcosm > Unclassified ... | reverse complement strand
AAGTTCGGATATTTTACGCAGCACACCTTCCGCGGTATCGCCATCGATAATGTCGCAGCCGGTGAGGAATGTCAGTGCTCCGAGGCTCGCCGCTCCGCGCAGGAAACCGCGACGGCTGGCTTCGGGCATCAAACGCGCCGCATCCTTGATCAGCAACTTCGGATCGACGCCGGGAATAAGCCTTCGCTGGCGCATGAGATGCTCCTATCGTCCCGTGATCATGGCGCGCAGGCTTTTCGGCACAACCACCGCCAGCACAACATGCACGACAAGAAATCCGACAATCGCCGCCATTGCAAAGAAGTGAACGTAGCGTGCGGCATCATAGCCGCCGAACACCGCCGTCAATTCCTGGAATTGGACTGGCTTCCAGATCGAGAGTCCGGACAACACGATCACGACCCCGGCGAGAATGACACCTGTATAAAGCAGTTTCTGCACGGCGTTGTAATGTGAGAGGTCATCGTGGGCGAGTTTGAAGGTCAACGCGGCCTTCATGTCGGCAACGACGTCGCCCGGACGGATCGGCAACAGCTTGCGGCGAAAACGGCCAGTGACGATGCCGAGCGTCACGTACACCAGGCCGTTGATGACCAGGACCCACATTGCCGCGAAATGCCAAAGCAGCGCACCGGCGAGCCAGTTGCCGAGCGCTATCTGGCGCGGGAACAGCAGAAAGTCGAATAGTGGCGACGCATTGTAGATCTGCCAGCCGGAACCGATCATCACCAGGATCGCCAGTGCGTTGATCCAGTGACAGACCCGCACCCAGCGCGGGTGGATCGTTGCTTCGACAGAGGTTGTCATCATGATGTCGGTGGTCATCGCAGCTTTGTCACTCAGCTTATTTTAACTTGCCTGCAGCGAATGTACGGCACAACCGGACCCGCGGATGCACGGGCCCGGCTGCTCACTGACCTATTTTTTCATGCCGTCCTTGGACATACCGTCCTTGGACATAGTGTCCTTTTTCATCGCGTCCTTGGACATGGTGTCTTTCGACATCGTGTCCTTTTTCATGCCGTCGTCCTTTTTCATGGTATCGGATTTGGTCATGCCATCCTTCTTCATGTCTTCCGCGAAGGCGCCGGGCGCAAAGGCGAGCGCGAAGCCCAATGTCGCGGCGGCGAGGGACAGGACAGTGCGGGAACGGGTCATTGCTTACTCCTCTTGAGGATACTCGACGGCGGCATCGCGCCGTCGATTCCTAATTCGACCGGACCCGGCCCGCGGTTACGCCCACAGACGTGAAATTTGGTGCTGCAAAAATCCGACCGCCAAGTGCGCGGTTGGCGACAACAACCAGTGCGACGGCAATCGCATGCACGGTGAGATCGGTCGCGGCTGCATCATAGGGATGGAAAAAGTTGAGCAACGTTGCCGCTGCGGCAGCCACCGCGAGGCCGCCGACCGCGGCAGTGAGCCCCGGCTGCAGCGGGCACGCGCGGCGAAGCATCAGGAACAGCAACGCGGACAGCGGCACCGACAACGAAAGGATGAAGATGAGGCAGTCGCGCGCCTCGCCAAGCACAGCGACATGCGTATCCGGCAGGAACCAAACGCGCAGGCAGCCAAACCCGCTCGCTGTCACCCATAAGATCGCACCCGGTAGGGGCAACCAGGCCCAGGCCCGCGACGCATCAGGCAGACTTAGTTCGAAGGCAGCAATGGCGGCGAGAACTGCCGTTGCAGCCGAGCCGAATACGGCAAGCCACATGTCAGGTGCGGCGACGATGCGCTCCCATAGAGCATGCACGTCCGCGAAGACAGCGAGGCCAAGAGCGATGGCGGCAACCAGGCCGAGCCAGCCAAGCGCGCGCAACATCGGCCGCGGCAGGCGGCGCACCGGCTTCAAGTCGGCGGCGAGACCGCGGATCAGAGGGTCATGAGGGGAGGTCGTCATGGCATCCTCACTCGGTTCGCTGCATTTTGCCGCGCAGCGCCCTGAGCGCGCGGTGCAGATTCACCTTCAGCGCAACTTTGGTACGGCCCGTCGCGACAGCAGTCTCGGTCAGCGATTGCTCCTTGAGCACGAGCGCTTCAACCGCCTCGCGTTGGCGCTGGGGCAATGTCGCCAGCGCTTCGGTCACGCGGCCAGAGGTTTCGGCATGATCGATGCTACGCGCAGGGTCGGCGTTTTCATCAGGATAGGCGTCGAAAGCAGGCGGTAAGTAGAGTTCGCGCGTGCCATGCCGGCGCAGTTGGCGCAAGAGATCAATCGTGCGCCGCTCGGCAATGACGCGCAACCAAGCGGTGAAAGAGCGGGCCGGATCGTAGGTCTGGCGGGCACGATGGATCGTCAGCAGCACATCCTGCACTACGTCGTCGCTGCGATCCGGCGGTACACCACGCCTGCGGGCTACAGCCTTGATCAGTGGAACGCAATCACGCAACAACGCTTCGTACGCCGCACGGTCACCACCCTGCGCCGCAGCCATCTGGGCCGAGCGACGCAGATCATCGACGCTTCGGGTCTGCGAATTGGCCGCAATCATCAGGCGCCGGGATTGAGGATTACGTACCGCCATGCCCGGAAATGGGGACGGAAGCAACGCCCCGTCCCTATAGGGTGCCATCACGTTAGATTGAAGCATTCGGACGGGCATGCGATCCCCGCTGGATAGGCTCGCGACTCTATTATTTCGTTCGCCCTAGCCCGGCGGTTACATCCAGCGTTGCAGGAGATACTTCCACGGTTTCAAATACTTGTAAGTGTGACAGTGCGAGATGTGTATGATGAAATCGGTGATCGAATGATACCTGAAACCAGCCCGGGAAATTTCTTCGAGGATTTCCAGCTCGGCCAGACGATCCGGCACGCCACGCCGCGCACCGTAACGCTCGGCGACGTGGCGCTTTACAACGGGCTATTCGGCGCGCGTTTCGCGGTCCAATCCGCCGACACCTTCGCGCAAAAGATCGGTTACCCGCGCTCGCCGCTCGACGATCTGCTGGTCTTTCATATCGTCTTCGGAAAAACGGTTGCGGATATTTCGCTCAATGCAGTCGCCAATCTCGGATACGCGGATTGCCGGTTTCTCAAACCCGCCTTTCCGGGCGCCACGCTGACTGCCACCTCTGACGTCATCGGGCTGCGGGAAAATTCCAACAGGAAAACCGGCATTGTCTATGTGCGCTCGCGCGGTTTCGACGAAGCGGGCGACACGGTGCTCGACTTCACCCGTTGGGTCATGGTGCGCAAACGCGATGAGACAGCCGCAGCACCCGCCGAGAAGATTCCCGACCTGCCGAAGAAGGTCGAGCCCGCACAACTGGGCGCGGCATGCCCGAAAATCAACATTACGGCCTATGACACAACGCTTGCGGGCAGCCCGCATCGCTTCGGCGACTACAAGCCCGGCGATAGGATCGACCACATCGACGGAATCACGGTCGAGGAGGCCGAGCACCAGATTGCCACGCGACTCTACCAGAACACTGCCCGCATCCATTTCAATCAGTTCGCCGAGAGCAAGGGGCGTTTCGGACGCCGGCTCATCTATGGCGGTCATGCCATTTCGCTTGCGCGTGCGCTGTCATTCAATGGTCTCGCCAATGCATTTCACGTTGCCGCGATAAACGGCGGCCGGCATGTTGCCCCGCTGTTTGCCGGCGACACGGTCTTCGCCTGGTCAGAGGTGCTGGCCGCCGCTGACGTGCCGAACCGGAAAGACGTCGGCGCCCTGCGGCTGCGCACGGTCGCGACCAAGGATCGCCCGTGCCCCGACTTCCCGCTCAAAAGCGGCGATGAGTATGACCCGGCCGTCATCCTCGATCTGGACTATTGGGTGCTGATGCCGAGATAACGACGCGTAAATCGCGTCAAACGCTGGCGCGCAGATGATCAACCAGCTGGCGCGCGTAAGGCGGCAACACCTCGACGTCACGAACACAAATTGTCAGTTCGCGAAGCGCCCAGGGATCGGTAAGCCGCACGGCGCTGATCGCCATGGTGCGCTCGGTCCGATGCACGGTCGTTTCCGGAACGATGCCGACACCGACATTGCATTCGACCAGGCGGCAGATCGCATCGAAGCTGCGCAGCTGGACGCGCAGACGCAGCGGCCGGCCGATGCGGTTCGCCTTGTCAGCAAGAAAACGCTGGATCGCACTGGCGCGGTCGAGGCCGACCATGTCGTAGTCGAGCACTTCGGCAAAGCCGATGCGTGAACGGTTGGCGAGCGGGTGATTTTTCGCCACCACGAGCACGAAACGGTCGCTGCGGAACGGAAACGTATTGAGCCCACCGTAGTCGACGGTGCCGGCCACGATGCCAATATCGGCATGCCCCTCGGCGATCAGGCCGACGATCTCATCGCTCAGCCGCTCCTCGAGATCGACGCTGATGTCGGGATGGGCCATCAGGAACGAACTGAGCGTTTCAGGAAGGAATTCGGTGAGCGCATTCGTATTGGAGAGAACGCGGACCTGGCCGGCGAGCCCGCGGGCGTAAGGCGAAAGGTCCTCCTGCAGGCGCTCGGTCTGCGCCAGGATTCCGCGCGCATGCTGCAGCAGGGTTCGTCCGGCCGGGGTCGGTTTCACGCCGGCCCGCCCGCGCACCAGCAGCGGGGTGCCAAAAGCCAGTTCCATCTTGCGGATGCGGGTTGAGGCCGCGGCCAAAGCGAGGTTCGAGCGCTCCGCGCCATGCGTAATGCTACCGGCTTCGACGATGTGCCGGAACAAGTTGAGGTCCGTAAAATCGAAGCGCATGGGGGCTACCTTCTTATTTTGCGAAGGCAGGCTACGCAGAAAGCATATTGCAACGGCCTATTTTCGGGTCCAAGCTTCGTCAATCATGAAGTAGCGACTTGGGGGTCCAGGTCAAGAGGAATGTTTGCACACCCCCACTTGCGACTGCCGGTCCGCCTTTCATGCAATGCGCCCGGTCGCTGGTTTTCGGAGGCTGACGATGGCCGAGTTTGAGGCGGGAACAGCGGGGGGAGCAGAGCGGCCACGGCCGCTGTCGCCACATCTGCAGATCTACAAGCCGATGTTGACGATGGTGATGTCCATCGTCCACCGCATTACCGGCGCCGCACTCTATTTTGGCATGCTGCTGCTCGCCTGGTGGCTGATCGCTGCCGCGAGCGGGTCGAACGCTTACGCCGGCTTTGAGTGGTTCATGGGAAGCCTGTTCGGTCAGTTGCTGCTCTTCGGTTACACTTGGGCCCTGATCCATCACATGCTTGGCGGCATCCGCCATTTGATCTGGGATACCCTGCACGGCTTCGAGCCGGCGGAGCGCGAAATGCTCACGCTGGCCACGTTGATCGGCTCGGTAGCGCTCACGCTCATACTCTGGGTCGTCGGTTATCTCGTGATGGGAGGTCCCCGATGAGAGAGCCCCCGCACATGCGAACCCCCATGCGCCGGGTGCGTGGACTGGGCGCAGCTCATTCCGGCACCGGGCATTTTTGGCATCAGCGCATCACGTCGGTTGCCGGAATCCCGCTGACCATCGGCTTGCTGCTGATCATCACGGCACTGCTTGGACGAAGCCACGCCGCAGTCGTGCAAATTCTCGCTTCGCCGATCGTCTCGATCGTCGTGCTGCTGTTCATCATCAACACCGCCTATCACATGTGGATTGGCATGCAGGAAATCATTCTCGACTACGTGCATAACGAGAAGTGGAAATTCCTGAGCCTGATGGCAAACACGTTCTTCGTGTTCGCAGTCGGTCTAGCGTCGGTCTACGCCGTCCTCAGATTGTCGTTCGGAGTCTGACATGGCGACGAATGGAAAATCGAATGGCGGCCCCGCGGTCAACGGCCGCGCTTATCCGATCGAGGATCACAGCTACGATGTCGTTGTGGTCGGCGCCGGCGGTTCAGGGTTGCGCGCCGTGGTCGGTTGCAGCGAAGCCGGCCTGCGAACAGCTTGCATCACCAAAGTCTTCCCGACGCGATCACATACCGTTGCCGCGCAAGGTGGCATTGCGGCCGCGCTCGGCAACATGGGCGAAGATGATTGGCGCTGGCACATGTACGACACCGTCAAGGGTGCCGACTGGCTCGGCGACCAGGATGCAATCGAGTACCTCTGCCGTAATGCGCCCGCCGCTGTGTATGAGCTGGAGCATTGGGGCCTGCCATTCTCGCGCCGCGAGGAAGACGGCAAGATCTATCAACGTCCCTTCGGCGGCATGACCACGCACTACGGCAAAGGCACCGCGCAGCGTACCTGCGCCGCCGCCGACCGCACCGGCCACGCCATGCTGCACACGATGTACGGCCAGGCACTGCGCCATTCGGCGGAGTTCTACGTCGAATATTTTGCCATCGACCTCATCATGGACGAGGGCCGTTGTCGCGGCGTCATCGCGATAAATATGGATGACGGCTCAATTCACCGTTTCGCAGCCAATATGACGATCCTTGCCACTGGCGGTTATGGACGGACGTATTTCTCGTGCACGTCAGCACATATCTGCACCGGCGACGGTAACGCCATGGTGCTGCGCGCGGGCCTGCCGCTGCAGGACATGGAATTTGTGCAATTCCATCCGACCGGTATTTATCCGGCAGGCTGCCTGATCACCGAAGGCTCGCGCGGCGAAGGCGGCTATCTCGTCAATTCCGAAGGCGAACGCTTCATGGAGCGCTACGCACCGTCGGCAAAGGATCTCGCTTCACGTGACGTTGTCTCGCGGGCAATGACCGTGGAAATCCGCGAAGGCCGTGGCGTCGGCAAAGAAAAGGATCACCTTTTCCTGCACCTCGACCACCTTGATCCTGCGGTGCTGCACGAGCGGCTGCCGGGCATCAGCGAGACCGCGCGCATTTTTGCCAATGTCGACGTGACGCGTGAACCAATCCCCGTCCTGCCGACCGTGCACTACAACATGGGCGGTATCGCCACCAACTATCACGGCGAGGCACTAACCAAGAAAAACGGCACAGACGACGCCGTGATTCCGGGTCTGATGGCGCTTGGCGAGGCCGCCTGCGTGTCCGTGCACGGTGCCAATCGGCTCGGCTCGAACTCCCTGATCGACCTGGTCGTCTTCGGCCGTGCCGCCGCGCTGCGGTGCGCCGAAATCCTCGCCCCCGGCGAGGAACAGCCGCAATTGCCCACGGATTCAGCCGATCTTGCGCTGGCGCGCCTCGACAAGTTCCGTAACGCGTCCGGCGGCACGCCAACCGCAAAGCTGCGGCTCAATATGCAACGCGTGATGCAGGAAGATTGTGCGGTGTTCCGCACCGGCGAAGTGCTCGACCAGGGCCACAAGCGCATCCATGAGATCCACGACGGCATGGCTGACGTCCATGTCAGCGACCGTTCGCTGATCTGGAATTCCGACTTGATCGAGACATTGGAGCTCGACAACCTGGTCGCGCAGGCCGTTGTCACAATGGATTCGGCCAAGAACCGCACCGAAAGCCGCGGCGCACACGCACGCGAAGATTATCCTGAGCGCGATGACAAAAACTGGATGAAGCACACGCTGGCGTGGATGGATGCAAAAGGCGCCGTTAAAATCGATTACCGTCCGGTGCACGCCTACACGCTCACGAATGACGTCGCCTATATCGAACCCAAAGCGCGCGTCTACTGACGGAAATTTGCCATGGTTGAATTTACGCTGCCCCGAAATTCCAAGATGACAGAAGGCCGGAAATGGCCGCGCACCGCGCATGCCACTCATGTCTCTGAATTCCGTATCTACCGTTGGAATCCGGATGACGGCCAGAATCCAAGCGTCGATACCTATTACGTCGATCGCGATGATTGCGGACCGATGGTTCTCGATGCGCTGATCTGGATCAAGAACACCATCGACCCCACGCTCACCTTCCGGCGGTCTTGCCGGGAAGGCGTGTGCGGCTCCTGTGCCATGAACATCGACGGCACCAACACCCTTGCCTGTACCAAGGCGATCGACGATGCGCGCGCCCCGGTGAAAATCTATCCGCTGCCGCATCAGCCCGTGGTGAAGGACCTGGTGCCCGACCTGAAGAACTTCTACGCGCAATATGCCTCGATCGAGCCATGGCTGCAGACGTCGACGCCCACACCCGAAAAGGAGTGGCGGCAATCGCACCACGATCGCGCCAAGCTCGACGGCATGTATGAATGCATCCTGTGCGCCTGTTGCTCGACGTCTTGCCCGAGCTACTGGTGGAATTCGGACCGCTATCTCGGTCCGGCCGCGCTGCTGCAGGCAAACCGCTGGGTGCAGGATAGCCGGGATGAAGCGACTGGCGGGCGCCTCGACAATCTTGAGGACCCGTTCCGGCTCTATCGCTGCCATACGATCCTGAATTGCTCCAAGGCTTGTCCAAAAGGACTGAACCCTGCAAAGGAAATTGCCACGCTGAAGAAAGCGATGGTCGATCGGCAACTTTAGCGCATCTATTCAACGCGACCTGACATAACCGGCCGCGGCGCGACGCGCGATCTTTCGTTTGCAACGACATTTTCTGCTCTGCCCTCAACCGAAGGAACTACACCGGCGGACGGCGCGTCGAATTTGTCGGCCTCATACGAACGCCGCTTGAGCGGCCAAGGCAGGTTCTGCAGGGTCCACCCCAATTCGCGGGGTTCGGGACGTGCGTTCTACCAAGCTGTTGGTGTTGCATACGCTCTTGTTGTGCGCAGCCTGTGCTCCGGTTTCCAGGCTACCGTCGTTGCCGGCGGACGAAATCAAAGCCGAGCAGCGTAAACAACAGATCGTCCAGCTCCGCGACTATCTCGGACAGCTCAGCCGCCTCGACAACGTCGCCTTCCAGCTTCGGGTCGCGAACCGCGATGACTGCAAAGGCCAGGCCTGGGCCCAGATCGGGCTGATCGCCGGCACCGTGCCAAGTTTACCGCACAAGTTCCGTTCGTCTGCGCACGAGGCATTGTCCGTAAGCTGGACGCACGCAACGGTTCTCTCGATTGCGGATCATTCACCGGCTGCGGCCGCAGGCATTAAAATCGGCGACCACCTTCTGACTTTCAACAATGCGCCGATCCCGCGTCACGGTACGGCGGGATGGATCGCTGGATATGTACGGAACAATGGTGAACGGCCGATCCAGGTCCTGACCCGGCGTGACGGCATCGACGAGATGCGGGTGGTCGTCCCGGTCATCGCCTGCGCTATTCCCATCGAGCTTCAGGTCGATTCCAGCCTCAATGCATTCACGACCGACGATCACATCGTGGTTTCTTCCAGCATCTTGCGGGCCGCACGCACGGATGCACAGCTCGCTTTCATCGTGGGACACGAGTTGGCGCATGCCAATCTCGGCCACCTGAACAAAAGGCGTGCGAATGCCGTCATTGGCTTGATCGGCGGAGCCGCAGCCGATGCCGGCGTTATGCTTGGCGGAATGTCCACTTCCGGCGCTTTTTCCAAGATATTCACCCGGGCGGGCGCGCTGGCCTTCAGCGTCGCTTTCGAGCGTGAAGCCGACTATGTCGGCGCTTATTATGCGGCCCGTGCCGGCTATGACCTTACGGGTTCGGAAGACATCTGGCGCACACTCTCGCTGGAAGACCCCGACAGTATCCGCCTCACGACGGATCATCCAATTACGCCTGTGCGATTTGTGCAGATGCAGAAGGTCATCGATGAGATCGCAAACAAAAGGCGCCACGATTTGCCGCTAGTCCCGGAGCAACGTTTCATCCGAACCGACGCTGATGGGACGGAAACGAGCTCAGGCCTTCGCTAGACGCACTTCTTGGCCTGGCAGAGCTTTTCCAGTTCCGGGAAAGGCTTGTAGGCGGCATTGCCGCATTGCTCTTTGGTCGCATCGATCAGCTGAGTGAGGTGGCCGGCGTAAAAGTAGCCGATACGATCCGTGCTCCCGGTGTATTGCCCCGCGCCGTCGCGCGAGTTCGAGCGCACGCAGATCACGTATCGCTGCTCCTTGCCGGCCTGTCGCAGCACCGGTTCGCTGATAAAAGCGTCGCGGACGTTGGTCGGGTTATCAAGCATGTTGGTCAACGTGAGAAGAATCTCGTTTTTGTAGTCAGCCGGGAAAGCATTGGGATTCTCCTCTGGCTCCTTGCTACCTTTGCTGGAGCATCCGATCAGGCCCACTGCCAGGGCCGAAAGCAGACACAAGCTCGTCGCAATCCTGATCATCGCGCCGCCTAGTCGAGCCTGAACTTGCGCCGCCGTTGGCCGAGCGTGCGAAGCCGCAAGGCGTTGAGCTTTATGAAACCTTCGGCATCGCGGTGATCGTAAGCCACCGCGCCCTCCTCGAACGTCACCAACTCCTGGTCATAGAGGGAGTACTTGCTCTCACGCCCGATGACGGCGACGTTGCCCTTGTAGAGCTTGAGCTTGACGCTTCCGGTTGCCAGCTCCTGGCTCTTGTCGATTGCGGCCTGCAGCATCTCCCGTTCGGGTGTGAACCAGAAGCCGTAATAGACCAGCTCTGCGTATTTCGGCATGAGCTCGTCCTTGAGATGCGCCGCGCCGCGATCGAGCGTGATCGATTCAATGCCGCGGTGGGCCGCCAGCAATATCGTGCCGCCTGGCGTCTCGTACATGCCGCGGGACTTCATGCCCACAAAACGGTTCTCGACGAGATCAAGCCGCCCGATGCCATTGGCTTTGCCGAGGTCGTTAAGTTGTTTCAACAGAACCGCGGGTGTGAGCTTTTTTCCGTCAATCGCAACCGGGTTGCCTTTCTCGAAGTCGATCGTGATCGTGGTAGCCTTGTCAGGCGCCTTTTCAGGATCGACCGTGCGGGAGAAAACGTAGTCCGGCACTTCCTGTGCCGGATCTTCCAGGACTTTTCCTTCCGATGACGTGTGCAGCAGATTGGCGTCGACCGAGAACGGCGCATCGCCACGCTTGTCCTTGGCGATCGGAATCTGGTGTTTTTCCGCAAACTCGATCAGCTTGGTGCGCGAGGTGAGATCCCATTCGCGCCACGGCGCAATGACCGTCACGTCGGGTTTGAGCGCATAGTAGGTCAGTTCGAAACGAACCTGATCGTTGCCCTTGCCGGTAGCCCCGTGCGCGACCGCGTCGGCCCCCACTTTTTCGGCGATCTCGATCTGCTTTTTCGCGATCAACGGCCGCGCGATGGAGGTGCCGAGCAGATATTGCCCCTCATACAGCGCATTTGCCCGGAACATCGGGAAGACGTAATCGCGCACGAACTCTTCGCGCAGGTCCTCGACGAAGATATTTTCCTTCTTGATGCCGAGCAGTAGTGCCTTTTCGCGTGCGGGCGCCAGCTCCTCGCCCTGACCCAGATCGGCAGTGAAAGTCACGACCTCGCAGCCGTAGGTCGTCTGCAACCACTTCAAAATGATCGAAGTATCGAGCCCGCCGGAATAAGCGAGCACGACTTTCTTAACGGTCTTCTTGGTCTTGCCGTCAGGCATTGGAAAAACTGCTGCAGTGGGAAATTGCGGCGGACTATAGGGCCAAAGATCAGCCTCGCAAAGCACGTCCTCGTTAACGATTTCTATTTTGACTTTCGGCTTCCACCGAACAGGCCCGCAATCAAATTGTAACCTGGCAGCGCCACGCGCTCGAGCGCCCGTTCGACATCGTCGTCCGAGAACCGTGTCCGGCGCCAGCGATAGATGACTGCGTAAGTGATCCAAATGATCAAAAAGGTGAATATGCCGGCGAAGATGACATCCGACGGGAAATGCGCGCCGGCCATCACGCGGATCGTCCCCATCCCGGTCCCGAGCGCGAGCGCTGCTGCATAGGCAAGCGCCCGCCAATGCGGCGGCGCCAGAGCGGCAGGCGCTATCGTCCACATCGCGCCCGCCACATCGCCGGAGACGAACGAACAATTGGACGGACAATCGCCCCGCGGATCCCACCAGGCGACAAATTTCTGGTCGCCGCCAAGCTGTGTCACGTCGATGGGCCGCGGCCGGCCCCAGTGATCCTTGAGAAGGACATTCACCAGCAAGCCTGGCGCAAGCGCCAATGTCGCGATCAGAAAGACTGTTGCACGACCTGATATCAGCATTCTTCTGCGCGGTAGTAGCAGCTTGACAATGAGAGAGGCTACGGCGGGCGCCACCAGGATCGTGCCAACCCAGAGTCCGATGTCGCGCGCCTTCATCAATGGCGGATAGATACGCAGCGCAAACATGTTGTTATGGCGATCGACGAACCCGTGGAAATATCGCGCCACTTCCAGATCAAGCGCGGGATAAATCCCAAATACCAAGCCGGCGAGAACGGCAATGGCGAGCGCGATCAGCAATCCGGTGCGATTCATGCCGCTTCGTCTAGCCGACACCTCCGGAAATAGAAAGGCGGCAGGCACAGTGACTGATATAACGCCGCCATGGCACAGCCCGCGCTCGACTTCTGGTTCGACTTTGCATCGACATATTCTTACCCCGCAGCAATGCGTATCGCATCGCTCGCTGCGACGAATGGCGTCACCGTACGCTGGCGGCCGTTTCTGTTGGGACCTATCTTCAAGGCCCAGGGCTGGGCAACCTCGCCATTCAATCTTTACCCCGCCAAGGGCCGCCACATGTGGCGCGACCTGGAGCGTGTTTGCGCCGCGCTCGATCTTCCGTTTACGCGACCGGATCCATTTCCGCAGAACTCCTTGCTGGCAGCACGAGCCGCGCTGGTCGCGCTAGCGAACATCTGGGGTGAAAGTTATTGCCGCGCCATCTATCGCGCGGAATTCTGCGAAGGCCGCAATATCGAAAAACCGGATACGATCGAAGAAATTCTCGAGAACCTCGGTCAGGACGCCAAAGCTGTGCTCGAGCGAGCCGGGTCGACTAACATCAAATCGCAGCTTCGCGAACAAACCGACGAAGCACAGCGACTCGGCATATTCGGTTCACCGAGTTTCGTCACCGCCGGCGGCGAGCTGTTTTGGGGCAACGACCGACTCGAGGCGGCGCTGGATTGGGTCAGGCGCTAGCCTTCGCGCGGCTCGCGCCAGCGGCCGGCGTTGCGGCCGGCGACCAGCCAATAAGTCAAACCGCCAAGGATTCCAGCGGCAGCCGCCAATTGCAGGGCGTTCGCAACCGGCGTCACGTCTGTGGTGTTTTCAAGCTGGAACGAAATGTCCGCCCCATAGTAGGAAGCAAGCGCAACCAGCGCGCCGCCGACCCCGTAGTAGATGAAGCTGCGCATGCGCGCTATCTCCGAGATCGCGATCACAAGCACGGCCGGGAGCATCGCAACAGCGCCGACGTAGCTTGTTGCAAAGAATGCCACGAAAAAAAAGATCACACGCTCAATCGGATCGGAATCCATTGCCGCCCACTCCGGCAGAACGATGCCGATCGCAAGCGTGATGCCCGCAACAAGGATGGCAAGCAGAAGTCCGAAAATAATGACAATGATCCGGCCGAGCAGTGACATCTTGCTATTGCCCCCAAAAACCGCGTGGTCACTCCACCATGGCCATCGCGCGCAGCGCCAGGCGCTCGCGTGCCGACAGTTTTTCGGTCGCGCTCTTGAGCTGGCCGCAGGCCGCCAGGATATCGCGCCCGCGCGGCGTGCGCACCGGCGAAGCATACCCTGCATCAAACACAATCTGTGAAAATCTTTCGATCTGCTCCCAGTCCGAACACTCGTACTTGCTGCCCGGCCAGGGATTGAACGGAATGAGATTGATCTTGGCAGGAATACCCTTGAGCAGACGTATCAGCGCTTTCGCATCATCGATGGAATCGTTCACGCCTTTAAGCATCACATACTCGAACGTGATGCGCTTCGCATTCGAAACGCCCGGATAATTACGGCAAGCGTCCAGAAGCTCCGAAATCGGGTATTTCCGGTTGAGCGGCACCAGCTCATTGCGTAAATCGTCACGCACCGCGTGCATCGACACCGCCAGCATGCACCCGATCTCGGCGCCTGTACGCTGGATATTGGGAATGACGCCGGACGTGGACAGCGTAATGCGCCGCTTCGAAATGCCGATCCCCTCGCCATCGGCAACAATGAGCAAGGCATCGCGGACCGCGTCGAAATTATAGAGCGGCTCGCCCATCCCCATCATCACGATGTTGGTGATGCATCGATCACCGCTCGGCACGACACCGTCGGTCGGCCGCTTGCCCCCAGGCCAATCTCCGAGACGATCCCGGGCGACCAACACCTGACCGACGATCTCGCCCGCCGTAAGATTGCGCACGAGCCGCTGCGTCCCGGTGTGGCAGAACGTGCAATTCAGCGTGCAGCCGACCTGGCTCGATACGCACAGCGTGCCCCGCTCGGTATCGGGAATGTAAACGCATTCGACTTCGTGCGGGCGTTCGCCCTGCACTTCGCCCGGCAAACGAAGCAACCACTTGCGCGTACCATCCACCGAAACTTGCTCGGCGACGACCTCCGGACGCGCAAGTGTAAAACGCTCGGCCAGGGTCGCGCGCAGCTCCTTCGATACGCTCGTCATGTCTTCGAAAGAAGTGAAGCCCCGGAAGTAGATCCAGTGCCAGAGTTGCTGCACGCGCATCTTACGCTGCGCGTCCGGCACCCCCACACTGCCAAGCGCAGCAGCGAGCTCCATGCGCGTCATGCCGACGAGTGACGGCTTTTCGGGCGCCACATAGCGCTCGAGCGGCGTCTTCTCGATGGTTTCGGCGCTTTGCAAGATCAGGGTCATGGAAGCAGAGTTCATTGCCGGCTTTTTCCGGCAATCACAATGGCAAATCGCAGTTTATCTAAGCCGGATCGACCGGTCCTGCCACTTCGGCGCAGCCTTGCAAAGGCCCTAACCGAAGGTCACCTGCACTCTTCCGCCACCTTGTCGAGGGCCTGCGCGATACCCTTAAGCGAGTAAGTATCCGTCGTCTTGGTGCCACGACCCGATTCGCTCTTGACCACCAGGTCGGCCCCTTTACGCATGGCATCAACCATCTGGGCCTCTTCCGCCGCATTCTTGACCCAAGCACCGTCGTTCTGCGTATACATGGCGTAGGTCGCCGAGCCGATCGCAGCGGTGGCGTCGTGGCCTGGCTTTTGCGGATAGCCCACGATTACTGACACTTCGTTTTTCACCTTTTCGGACGGCCGCGTCGATACGAATGCGTATGCTGCGTCACGGTTACGGCCGGCGGGTTCCGTCGCGGCCGATGTTGGCTTTGAAAGCGCGAAGCAGATTTTCTTGCCGCCGGGCGACGCCCTGTACGCCCCCCAGCCTCCGAACTGACCGAGTAGAACGGCCTGATCGGTCGGACTTGCAGCGGCCTTCTTCTGCTGGGCGGAGGCTGACGCGGTGCACAGGCAAACCGACACCAGGACAGTGAGTGTGCGAAATAATGCGGTCGTGTTCATCGGGCCCTACCGGTGACGTATTGACGGTCGTTGAGCCGCCCCCATAAAGAATCGCAGGATATTAGCCCATTACCGGCGAAAGTCGGCAATGTGAAGGCGACAATCCGCCGCCCGCACACCGTGCTAGAACCACGGCACTCGTCCGCAGCCCACGACTGGAAGGCCATGAAAGCACTGCTCTGCACTCGTCACGGAACACCCGATGATCTCGAGCTTGCCGACGTTCCCGATCCTGTCCCCGCGCCGGGCGAAGCTGTCGTGCGCATCAAGGCTGCCGCCTTGAATTTCTTCGATACGCTGATCATCGCCAACAAGTATCAGACCAAGCCGCCGCTGCCGTTCTCACCGGCCGCGGAATTTGCCGGCACAGTCGAGAGTGTCGGTTTCGAGGTGCCGTCGTTAAAGCTGGGCGACCGCGTGATCGGCTGCCTCACCCACGGCGCGGCGCGCGAGAAGATCGCAGCGCCCGTCGGAAAGCTCATCAAGATACCGGATACGCTCGATTTCGATCGGGCGGCGGGCCTTTGCATTACCTATGGCACAACGCTTCACGCGCTGAAGGACCGCGCGAAATTACGCGCCGGTGAGACCCTGGCCGTCCTTGGTGCCTCCGGCGGCGCTGGCCTTGCAGCGGTCGAACTTGGCAAGCTGATGAATGCTCGCGTCATCGCCTGCGCATCCTCGGATGAAAAACTGGCATTTGCCAAAAAGCACGGCGCTGACGATACGATCAACTACGGGAAAGATGACCTGAAGGACGCGCTCCGCCGCGTTACGGGCGGGCGCGGCGCCGACGTCATCTACGATCCGGTTGGTGGGCCGTACACCGAACCGGCATTGCGTTCGATCGCCTGGCAGGGCCGCTTTCTGGTGGTTGGTTTCGCCGCCGGCGACATTCCAAAACTGCCGCTCAACCTCGTGCTGCTCAAGGGCTGTGACGTGGTCGGCGTATTCTGGGGCGCGTGGATGGACCGCGATCCGCAAGGCCATCGCGCCAATACCGAACAGTTATTGACCTGGTGCGTGGAGGGAAAATTGTCATCCCATATCCATGCGATCTATCCGCTGGCGGATGGGCCGGCAGCGCTCAAGGCACTCGCGGCAAGGCAAGTGATGGGGAAAGTGATTTTGCGGCCGTGATTTGCCGCGACCCGGCCTACCTGAAATCCGCCAGAACGCGTTTCGCCGCATCGCGGTGGTCAGGACGAATATGATCCGTCACCAGCTTGATGGCTGCGGCGAGAAAGGCCGCATCATCCGTAAAGCCAAGCACAGGCAAAAAGTCCGGAATGGCATCGATGGGCAAAACGAAATAGGCAAGGGCACCGACCAGCGTCGCTTTCACCGATGTGGGCGTCTTGCGGTCGAAGGCGCAATAGTAGGCGGTCAGCAACTCTTGGGCGAAGGGAATCGACGCGGCAACGCGTTGCAGCTTGCGCCAGAACTGACGCCTCAGTGCGTCATCGTTCCGCTCCTCGAATGCCGCCTCTGCCGATGAGTATGCCATGTCAAATTATGTGGTTGGCGATTTGGGCGTCTGCAAGGCCACAGCTATCCGGCAATTTTATCCATGGCTTCGGCAAGTTTCACGTCGCGGTCCGTCAGGCCCCCAGCATCATGCGTGGAGAGGGTCACGTCCACCGTCTTATAAACATTGAACCACTCCGGATGATGGTCCATTTTTTCCGCGACCAGAGCCGCTCGCGTCATGAAGCCGAAGGCTTGGTTAAAGTCCTTGAACACGAATTTCTTTGTGATGGCGTCGCGGCCGCTCGCCTCCGACCAGCCCTTAAGTCCAGCCAGCGCTGATTTACGGGCATCTCCGGTAAGTTTGCCGCTCATGATCGAGCCTCACTATTTTTTCAAAATTCCATTGATATTAACTCATAAAGGCAGTTTTCGGCCATGCGCTGGAAGCGGTTGCATCCGGGCCGCGCGTGACTATATTGCGCCGCAAACGCACCGCGTCGCGGGCCCCCACCGGGCCCGCGCTTTGATTTCTGGAACTTGAAATGGATCTTCGAAACGTCGCCATCATCGCGCACGTCGACCACGGCAAGACGACGCTGGTTGACCGGCTGTTGCAGCAATCGGGCGCGTTCCGCGAGAATCAGCGCGTGGTCGAGCGTGCGATGGATTCCAACGACCTCGAGCGCGAACGCGGAATCACGATCTTAGCCAAGGCGGCTTCGGTGGTGTGGAAGGACACGCGGATCAATATCGTGGACACCCCCGGCCATGCCGATTTCGGCGGCGAGGTCGAACGGATTTTGAACATGGTCGACGGCGCACTGGTGCTGGTCGACGCGGCCGAAGGTCCGCTGCCGCAGACCAAGTTCGTTGTCTCCAAGGCGCTGAAAATGGGCCTCAAGCCCATCGTCGTCATCAACAAGGTCGATCGCGCCGACGCCCGGCCGACACAGGTCCTTAATGAAGTCTTCGATCTGTTCGCCGCGCTCGACGCCACCGACGAACAACTGGATTTCCCGATCCTTTACGGGTCAGCCAAGCAAGGCTGGATGGCAACGAGCCTGGACGGATCGCACGATGACGGCATGAAGCCGCTGTTCGACCTCGTGCTACGCCACGTCAGGCCGCCGGTGGTGGAAAGTGGCCCGCTCCGTCTGCTTGGTACCATCCTCGAAGCCAATCCTTACCTCGGCCGCATTGTCACCGGTCGCATCACGTCGGGCTCGGTGAAGCCCAATCAGCAGGTTAAAGTGCTCGATCACGACGGGAAGCTGATCGAGACCGGCCGTATCACCAAGGTGCTCGCGTTTCGCGGACTCGAGCGCACCGCAGTGGAAGAGGCGTCAGCAGGCGACATCGTCGCAATCGCGGGCCTGCCGAATGCGACCGTCGCGATGACGATCTGCGACCCGGTGGTTGAAACGCCCCTTCCCGCTCAGCCAATCGACCCGCCAACCCTGGCGATGATCTTCCGCGTCAACGATTCTCCTTTGGCCGGCACCGAAGGCGACAAGGTCACCGGGCGCATGATCCGTGACCGCTTGCTCCGCGAAGCGGAAGGCAATGTCGCGCTGCGCGTGCGCGAATCCGATGAAAAGGATTCCATGGAAGTCGCAGGGCGCGGCGAACTTCAGCTCGGTATCCTTATTGAAACGATGCGGCGCGAAGGTTTCGAGCTTTCCGTGTCTCGTCCGAAGGTATTGCTCCAGGAGGATCCAGCTACCGGCGAAATGCTGGAGCCGATCGAGGAAGTTGTCATCGACCTCGATGAGGAACATTCCGGAATCGTCGTACAGAAGATGGCGGAACGCAAAGCCGACATGATGGAAATGAAGCCGTCAGGCGGCGGCCGCCTGCGTCTCGTCTTTCATGCACCGACACGCGGTCTCATCGGCTATCAAGGCGAGTTGCTCACGGACACGCGTGGTACCGCGATCATGAATCGTCTGTTCCATGCTTATGCGCCATACAAAGGAGCGATCCAGGGCCGCCGCAATGGCGTGCTTATTTCCAATGAAAAGGGCGACGCCGTCGCGTACGCGCTGTGGAATCTTGAAGACCGCGGCCCAATGATGATCGAGCCAGGCTGGAAAGTTTATAACGGAATGATCGTGGGCGAGCATACGCGCGGCAACGATCTCATCGTCAACGTACTCAAGGGCAAGAAGCTCACCAATATCCGTACGACGTCCAAGGACGAGGCCGTGCGGCTGACGCCACCGATCCGCATGACGCTTGAAAAAGCGCTTGCCTATATCGAGGATGACGAACTCGTCGAGGTCACACCGAAGTCGATCCGTCTGCGCAAGAAGCTTCTCGACGAGAACGACCGCAAGAAAGAAGAGCGGAAAAAGGAAGCCGAGACGGTCTGACGCGCTGCGCATGCTGCGGGGCGAATCGAATCAGCAGGCCCTCCCCCGACGACAAGATGGCGCGGCAGGAGCGGAACCGGACAATTCGACGCCGCCGGATTGGTGCCTCGGACAATCATTTTTCGCCGCCGGTCCGCCATTTTGGCAGCTGTGACCAGTAATCCACACCGTTAACCCATCATTAACGATAGGGCTTGAAGGCCGGAAAGTTCGTTGCTTCTATCGCGGAATGAGTACGACCCTCATAGAGATTCGCCGCGCGAAGTCTTCGGATGCGGTCGACGTCGCCGAGACGCACGACGAGGCATGGCGGACGGCCTATCAGGGAATCATCCCGGGCAACGAGCTCGACAAGTTGATCAACCGTCGTGGACCGGACTGGTGGGATTCCGCGATCCGCAAGGGTAGCCGTATCACCATCCTGCAGTTTGGCGAGCGCGTGGCGGGCTACGCCAACTACGGACGCAATCGCGCGCGCAGCCTCTTCTACGACGGCGAGATTTACGAGCTTTATCTGCGCCCGGAGTTTCAGGGGCTCGGGTTCGGCCGACGCCTGTTCACCGCTGCTCGCAGGGATCTCAACCAGAGCGGACTGAAAAGCCTGGTGGTGTGGGCGCTTTCTGATAATGAGCCGGCGATGGAATTCTATCGTGCCCTCGGCGGCCGTGCGGTCGCGCGTTCCTCGGAGCGCTTCGGCGCAAAGACACTCGATAAAGTCGCCTACGCCTGGCAGGCGTAATCACACCTTTGGAGCCGGCAGACCCTTTTGCGCGCAGGCAGCGCGCAGGGTGTTCAGCAGCAGACACGCGATCGTCATCGGTCCGACACCACCGGGAACCGGCGTGACCGCGCCCGCAACTTGCATCGCTTCCGCATAGGCGACGTCGCCCACGATCCGCGATTTGCCTCCATCGCCCGGCACGCGATTGATGCCGACATCGATGACAGTGGCACCAGGCTTGATCCAGTCGCCGCGGACCATTTCGGGGCGGCCGATCGCGGCAACAAGCAGATCGGCGCTGCGGCACACCGCCGGCAAATCATTGGTCTTCGAATGCGCGACCGTCACCGTCGCATTCTCGGCGAGCAGCAGCTGCGCGACCGGCTTGCCAACGATATTGGACCGCCCGATCACCACGGCCGCAAGGCCGGCAAGCGATTCATGCACCGACTTTGCCAGCAACACGCAGCCCATCGGCGTGCAGGGAACCAGGGCCGGGAGGCCGCTGGCAAGCCGGCCTGCGTTAAGCGGATGAAAGCCGTCGACGTCTTTGGCCGGATCGATCGACGCTATGATCTTCTGTGCGTCTATCTGCTTCGGCAACGGCAGTTGGACGAGAATGCCGCTCACCTCTTCGTTCGCGTTAAGTTCAGAGATGAGTGCAATCAATTCCGGTTCGCTCGTGCTCGCCGGTAATTTGTGGTCGAAGGCCTTCATGCCGGCCTCCGCCACGGCCTTGGACTTGGTGCGGACATAGACCTGGCTCGCCGGATTATCGCCGACGATAACGACGGCAATCCCCGGCACGACGCCGCGATCACGCCGCAGCCGATGCACGGCATCGGTAATCCTACCGCGCAGATCCGCGGCGATCGTCTTTCCGTCGACTATACGCGCGCTCATGATCCGTTGCCCTGCCGGACAAGCCTTAGCGCGGCGCGGCGATTTTCTCCAGCACTGCGACAAGCGTTGGGCCATCGCCCGAAATGTTCAGGCGTTTGACGCGGGCGGTGGCGCCCGCCCTGAGGCTCACATCGCGCGGTGGGACACCCATAGCCTTGGCGATCAGCTTGGTCAGCGCAGCGTTGGCCTCGCCTTCGGTCGGCACCGCTTGTACCCGTACTTTAAGGACGGATCGCCCATCCGACAGGATCTCGATGCCGTCGATTGCATCACGCCCGCCTCTCGGCGTCAGGCGAACGGCGAGGATTACACCACCGGCGACAGGCGACCAGGGCGCGGTCGCCATGGGTCAGAAGACATTCGGATAGATGTATCGGATGATGACGTTCTCGATGAGCAAAATGATCAGGATCAGGATCACCGGCGATATGTCGATGCCGCCAAGATTGGGCAGCAATGCGCGTATCGGCCGCAGGACCGGCTCCGTAATTCGGTAAAGGAATTCGCCGATCATCGCCACGACCTGGTTGCGGGCGTTCACCACGTTGAAGGCGATCAGCCAGGACAGTATGGCAGCCGCGATCAGGAGCCAGATGTAGATCTGCAGAACCAGTAGAATGATGTCGAGAATCGAGCGCATGACCGTCCGCCTATTCGCAAGCCCGGCGCAAAGTAGCGGCTGGATAGCAGCTGAACAAGCCGACGTCCGCTACCGTCACAGGAAACCGCGCGTCCTTGACAGGCTATACCCCTGGCCCTAAATGGCGCCCACTCGCCGCATATTCCGAGCAACGTCATCGTTGCTGATTGGCGGGGCCGTAGCTCAGTTGGGAGAGCGCCTCGTTCGCAATGAGGAGGTCAGGGGTTCAAATCCCCTCGGCTCCACCATCCTAGGCTGTATCAGCTAAGGGCAATTGGAGCAGGTCTCGCTACTCCGCCGGCGTAGCCAAGGCCGGTTGTTCAACGTGACCGCTGCTGCGAATTGAATCGTCGCGCCGCTTGCGGGCAAGCGCGGCCTCTCCCCCGGTGGTTTCATGATAGAGTGACAGGCGCTCGAACTCGTCCTGCTGCGGCGGCGCAATCGCGATGTCGGTATAGGTCCAGCGATCAGGCGCAGCGAGCGCGTCGTTCAGAACGGCCCTGAGCTGGCGATACACCCGCAGATAACCCCAAACCTTCTTCAGCGTCTCCAAGCCGTAGCGAGGATAAAATATTAGTGGGCTTTCGATCTTCTTTCCGAAACGGCGATCCCGGCGAAATTTGAGGCGAAAAGCACCGCCTTCGAGCGGGTGCACTCCCTCGAACAGGATCATCAGGTAGAACCACAATATGGTCGAAAGGGTCGTGCCGGGACGCCCGAGTTTGCAGGCGGCAGAGCGGCGCAAGATCGTGCGCACGTGCTCAGGTGTATAGAAGGCGGACCAGGCAGCACGATAGGCGTCCTCCCAGTCCGCATCGCTCATGCGGGAATGATGCGAAACGCGGTGGTTGAGATCGTATTTGTTCATGTCCGGATCCATCCAGATGCCTTTCTGCGAAAGCACCTTGTGGTCTTCTGATCCGGGTAACGGCGTCAGAAAGAAAAATTCCAGAATATCGAGCGGCAATTCCCGCTTGATGATCTCGATGTCGCGGGCAATCGATTCCTTCGTGTCGGCAGGAAAACCGAGAATATAGCCGGCGTAGGTAATTGCGCCGTGATCGCGCCACTTCTGCAGCATTTCGCGATACTCGGTGATCTTGTTTTGCCGCTTCTTGGCTGCAATGAGATTGTCGGGATTGATGTTCTCAAGTCCGATGAAAACACGTCGCACTCCGGCCTGCGACGCTTTTTCGATGAAGTTCGGAATCTTGTGGCAGAGGGTGTCGACCTGGATTGTAAATCCAAGACCAGGAAACTCGGTCTTGCGCAAATGAATAAGGCGGTCGAACAGCAATTCCCAATCGCGATTCCGCGCGAAATTATCATCCGTTATGAAGAAGCGTTTGATGCCTTGCGCATGATTCTCGCGAACGATCTTTTCGAGATCGTCGGGCGTACGAAACCGGCTCTTGCGCCCTTGCACATTGATGATGGTGCAGAACGAGCACTGATATGGGCAGCCTCGCCCGAGATCGATGCTGGAGAGAGATCCCGAGGTCCGCCGCACGTGCTTTCGCGGCAGGAACGGCGGCGGCTCGCCGGTCAGCGCCGGCAACTTGTCCATGTAATTGTACAGAGGCTTGAGCTTTCCATTCCACGCATCCTGCAGAACTTCATCAAGCCGCCCTTCCTCGCATTCGCCGGCGAATAATGAAATTCCCATCGCCTGGGCAGCGGCAATATCAGCTGGCAGCTCGGGCAGCATTGCGATGCAGCCCGACACGTGGAAGCCGCCGATACAGACCGGCAAGCCGGCGGCCAGGAACGGGCGGGCGAGGTCGACCGACCGCGGGAATTGATTTGATTGCACGCCAACAAGACCGATCAATGCACGGCCGCCTTGTTTGCGGATCATTCGGATAATGCGGTCCGGGCGCACCCGCCGGTTCGTCTCATCATAGGTGTGCAGCCGGATTTCGAGGTTTGGCCCCAGCACCTCTCGCCGGCGCGCGTCTTCAGCGAGTGCATTCAGGCAGGCCAGTGTATTGGAGGGGATGGCAGAGCGAATCCATTGAATAGGATAGCCGTCTTCGTCGTAGTGCGACGGCTTGATCATCACAAAATGCAATACGTTCACTTGCGCGCCACCCCGGGAAGCCAACATCTCGCTACCATCCACGCTGCCGCTGCAACGTAACACACAAGGACAGTGCTCGATCGTGCTTTTTTGCAGCTCGGCCAGCCGCAATTCGACGCGCTGCCAACGTGAGCAAAATCAAGCAAAAACGAAGGGCCCTGAGCCGGGCCTAAGCCTGCGTATCTTCCCGCCCCTCTGCCCGAGCGTCGACCGCGGCTGCCTTCATCGGGATCGTAATTTCGCAGCGCAGACCTTGCGGTTGGAAGACGAGCCGCGCCTCGCCGGCGAGTTCAGCCGCGATACTTCCTTCTATCAGCTTGGTCCCAAAACCGTGCTGCTCAGGCGCAACCACATTCGGCCCTCCATGCTCGATCCATTCAATCCGTAGGCAGGACCGGCCGTTTTCGGCGCGAACCGGGCTCCATTGGACTTCGACGCGCCCGCTCGGCGCCGACAACGCACCATATTTCGCGGCATTCGTTGTCAGCTCATGCACGGCCATCGCAAGCGTCAAAACGGCGCGAGGGCGTAGCACAACATCCTCGCCACGCAGAACGATGCGATCGGGAGTCGTGCCTGCATAAGGTGCAAGGCTGGCGGATAAGAGTTCGCGTAGGTCAACGCTTTCCCAGTGATGCATTGTGAGTTGATCGTGAGCTTTTGACAGCGCAATCAACCTGCCTTCGAATCGTTCACGGAAGGCGGCGGGCGTCATGGCCCCCCGCGCGGTCTGGGTTGCGAGGGATTGCACAGTTGCGAGGGTGTTCTTCACGCGATGATTCAGCTCATCCATCAGTAATCGCTGCCGCTGTTCCGACGCCTTGCGTTCCGTGATGTCTTGGACGACGCGAACAACATAGAGCAGCCTGTCACTCGCATCGCGGACGGGCGACGAGCGCACCGAAATCCAGATCACCCGTCCATCACGCCGAATAAATCGCTTTTCGATCGAATAAAAATCGAGCTCGCCCGCGACTTGTTTACGGAATGCCTGCCGGTCCGGGTCGGCATCGTCGGGATGCGTATGGGTGAACAACATGTTTGCAAGCAGATGCTCGCGGCTGAATCCGGTGATTGCGCAGATCGCCTCGTTGACACGAAGAAAGCGGCCATCGGGGGCGATTTCAGAGATTCCGATCGCGGCGTGCTCATAGGTCGCGGCAAACCGCTGCTCCTGCTCGAGCGCTTGCAATCGCGACCGCTCGAGCGCGTTATCCATTCGCTTGCGTTCGGTAATGTCGAGAAAGCAGTTCACCACGCCAACGACGTTGCCTTTTGCATCGCGTAGCGGATCGATGTTTACGGACACAATGAGACTAGAGCCGTCGGGACGCTCGACAATGCGCTCCACATCACGGACCGACTTGCCGGTTGTCAGCACCTCCGAGACCATGGACCGCCGGACCGGCGATCCATCAAGCTCAAAAAAGAAAGAGCCCTGATTGAATTCTTCGTGAGTCTGTCCAGGCTGCGGTGAACGGCCCCAAACAGCCACCGCGTGACGATTGTATTGAAGGATAGTGCCCTGCGCGTCGCAGATAAACGTCGCGATTGGCAGAAGATCGAGAAGGCCGTCGGACACGCGCAACATGGCGCTCAGCGCCGATTGGCTCGGTCGCTCGGTGACAGGGGTGGTTCCCGAATCCACCATCCGCACGCCTCCGCGTGGACGTTTTGCCCTGACCCCCGCGCAACGATCAGTGCGAATACCGATTTGTCAATGGCACGTTCGAAGACGGTCCAAAAACTCCGATCAGAGCGTGACTTTCTTGCCTATTCGATTGCCGGACCCAAGCCCCATCCAGTGATCGATGAAGGTAGCGAGCCAGTTGCGAGAGGCATGATCGTGGACCGCACGATCGGCAATATGTTCGTGCCGCTGTTTCGCACCGGGCAATTCCATGCGATGTGCACCGCGAACAAGCCAACGATACATCATGGCGTGTGTCACTTCAGGATGGAATTGCAGAGCGTAGCCGGTGCCCAAGCGGAAGGCCTGGACAGAAAAAGCGTCCCCTTCCGCGAGGAGCTCACTGTCCGATGGTAAATCGAAACCTTCGCGGTGCCATTGGTAGACATGGTCCGGCCACTCGTCACAAATTTTCCGCCCGGCGTCGGTCGGCCGGATCGGATAGTAGCCGACCTCGGCATGACCCTGCGGATGCGGGTAGACGCGCGCGCCGAGATGACGTGCCATCATCTGTGCGCCGAGACAGATTCCGAGATAGGGCTTCTTGTCGCGCAAGGGCACACCGACCCAGTCGATCTCCCGATGCACGAACTCCTCGTTGTCGTTGGCGCTTTGCGGACCGCCGAAGATCACGGCACCGGCGTGATCTTCCATCGTTTCCGGTAACGGGTCGCCAAAGCGGGGGCGCCTGACGTCGAGCGGATAGCCAAGCCTGGCCAGGGTCTGGCCGACCCGGCCGGGCGATGAATGCTCCTGATGCAAGATGAGTAAGACAGGCTGCTTCGACATGGCGATTCGGGCGCGCGATCACGCGGCGGCCATTTACTAGCCCCTATCAGGCCGTTTGCAAATATCACAGGGCGGGAGGCCGCTATGACCCTTGCGCCGATCTGCGACGGGTTTGCCGGGAATCGACGGCTTTGAGAAGCACGCGTCGTGGGACAAACCGGAGCAGAGCCGTGACCAGCTTGTTAATGAAACCCGGCACGATCGTGCGGCGTCCGTCCATAAGGCCGCGATAACCCAAGTCAGCGACATATTCCGCTGACTTGGTCAGCAGGCTCGGAGCCATGCTTCGCTCGCTGATGCCGGCGCGTGCTCCGAATTCGGTCGGTACCGGCCCCGGACACAGCACGGTGACCCTGATCCCGCGCGGCGCGAGCTCACTGTGCAGCGCTTCGGTGAAGGACAGAACATAGGCTTTGGTGGCGTAGTACACGGCCATGCCCGGTCCCGGAAGGAACCCCGCCATCGAACCGACATTGAGGATCCCGCCGCGATGGCGGGCAAGACTATCAACAAAGGCAATCGACAATTCGGTGAGAGCGCGCACGTTGAGATCGATCATCTGTAGTTGCTCGCCGCGGTCGCGCACCGTAGCTGAGCCGACCAATCCAAATCCTGCATTATTGACGACGAACTGCGGCTCGGCGTTTTGTGATGCCAGCGCGTCGCCGATCCGATGGACGGCATTGGGCGCTGACAGGTCGCACGTGATTACGATTGGCCGCCGTGCCCCGGTCGCTGCGATCTCGTCGGCAAGTTCCTGCAGCCTGTCTTCACGCCGGGCCACCAGCGCCAGTTCGTGGCCGTGCCGGGAAAATACGCGGGCGAGCGCCACGCCGATGCCGGCCGAGGCTCCTGTGATCAGGGCAACGGGGCGCGGGTTTGTCATATCGTCATAACTCCCGCGCGTCCGCTTATTGCATCACACAACAGGCTCCTCGGTCCGCTACTCGAGGTATTTGCTCGGCGGAAAGTCGCGCGAGAACACCGGCTGCTGGATGAATTGCTTTGGATCGTATGTCCAGAACTGGCTCACCTGCGGGTAGGTCTTGATGATGGTGTTGGTGAGTTTTCCATTCACCCGCGCTACCTTGCGGATGTGAATGTCGAGCACAGGCGTGCCGTATTCATCCAGCCGTACCGGCCCGATCGGCCCATGCGTGAGGCGGACATCGTGCATTGCCTTGAGGAACGCTGCTGCATCGTCGGTCTTTCCGCCCGTCGTCTTCAGCGCCTCCTCGATGATGAGAAGCGCCGTATAGGGCCCTGCGGTGTAGAAGCCCGGATCATGCTTGTACGCGTCGTTGATGCCCGCGACGAATTTCTTGTTGTCGGGCGTCTCCAGCCCGGCCGCGTACCAGCCGCCGGTGAACACGCCTACTCCTTCTTCACCCATTACCCTAAGGATCCCCTCGTCGGTGCTCGTTGTATTGCCAAGCACGGCAACTTTCCCTTTCAAGCCGAATTCGCTGTACTGCTTGAGGAACCGCAATGGATTGCTGCCGGCAAAGCCCATGTAGATCGCATCGACGTCATTTTTGATCGCTGCGAGGTAGGGCGCATATTCCGGCGCATTCAGCGGTGGCCAAAGCTTCTGCACAATCTTGCCGCCGGCGCCCTCGAAACCGAGTTGAAATCCACCCGCGCCTTCATGACCGTATGTGAAGTCCTCCGCCACGATTGCAATTTTCTTGTAGCCGAGCGTCTTGGCGGCATAGTCGCCGAGCGGATATGTGACCTGAGGTGCCGTCCCAAAGGCGTGCAACACCCATGGATTCACCGCGTGGCTTTTCAGATCGACGGTGGCAGCTGACGTCGTGGTGATCAGCGGCACCTTGGTATCGCGAACATAATTGTCCATCGCGATGGCTTCGTTGGTCGCCAGCGGGCCGATCGACACCGTCACCTTGTGACGCTCGACCAACTCTTGCAGCTTGGTCTTGGCTAAGGCCGGATTGCCGCCGGTGTCCTGCGTGATGAGCTCGACCTTGCGCCCACCGATCATGCCGTTGCGCTCCTTGAGGAACAGCGCGGCACCTTCTTCTTGCTGCTTGCCGCCGGCGGCGAGCGGGCCGGTAAGAACCGTGAGGAAACCGATCTTGAGCGGCTCCGGGGATTGCGCGAAAACCCGCGACGCGGGGAGCATGCTGATTGCCGCGCCCGCCTTGAGCAGCGTGCGGCGTGACATTCCGGATTTGCGGCTTGGTATGGACATTACAGTCCCTCCCCGTTGTCTGACGTTTCCCTTGTGGCGGGAAATTGAATGGACGATAGCGAATTGCTCAGGAGGCCTGGCGGTGAGCCCGACAGCCCTACCCTCGATCAACCCCGATTGTCAGAGAATATTCGCACATCCAGCGATTTCCGCCACCACCCATCGGGCGAAAGCGGTGCGTGTCCTGGCGGCCCTACTCGATGGACTTGCCCTTGCGATAGCTCTCTTCAAGGAGCCGGAGATTGTTCAGGACGTACTTGTTGTTGGGATCCTTGCGGCGAGCGGCGGCAAGCGTTGCATGCGCGCGCTTGTAGTCGCCGCGCAACATGTATGAATAGCCCTGATTGTTGAGAATCTCGACCGTCGGCCCGAGGATGCCGACGGCCTGGGAATAGGCGCGGTCGGCAAGATCGAAGCGGCGCAGACGATCGTAAGATGCCGCAAGCCCCAGCCAGGCTTCTGCATCGCGCGGATGTTTTTCAACCGCCAGGCGGAAGTGCTTTTCCGCGAGCCCATAATTGTTAGCGCGGTACTGCTTTTTGCCCAGGCTCAGCTCATCGTTGG
>Ga0310810_10001001_pt1 | contig 28691 bp, 26 predicted proteins | sample NCmetagenome_FD_207641 | JGI IMG/M metagenome (GOLD analysis project Ga0310810, IMG submission 207641) | Soil microbial communities from experimental microcosm in Duke University, North Carolina, United States - NC | ecosystem: Engineered > Artificial ecosystem > Soil microcosm > Unclassified ... | reverse complement strand
CAAAGGCCACGGCGCGCACGCCTTCCTGACGAGGCACGCCGACGACCTGGCAGGCGGCGACGCCGCGGGCTCCCTGAACCACCGCCTCGATCTCGGCCGGGCTGACGAGAAATCCCCCGAGGCGCAGTGCATCGCCGATGCGCGCGAGATACACGAAGCGGCCGTCGGCGAGCGTGTAGCCGAGGTCGCCCGAGCGAAAGTAGCCATCCTGCGTCATCGCCTGGCGCGTCGCCTCGGCGTCGCCGAGGTATTCCACCATCCGGCTCGAGGGCGCGACGAACTCGAGCTCGCCTTGCGCGCCGTGCTCGAGCACCTTGCCGGTCTCGGGATCGCGCACGCGAACGCGCGCGAGCGGGCTCACCGGCCGGCCGCCGCCCAGCATGCGCTCGGCCGCGGGCTGGTTCTCGTCCTGGCGCGCGAAGAGCGCCTGCACCTCGCTCATGCCGTAGAGGCCGACCAGCTTCAAGCCGCGCGCGTCGGCGCGCTGCACGATGTCGGCGTGCGCCGGGTTGAAGGCGGCATAGCCGAAGAAGCGCACGCTCGTGAAGTCGGCATCGCGAACCGACAGCAGCTGCGCGGCCGCCTCGTCGGTGCCGTTCGCGTGGGTGATCCCGTGCGCGACGATGTCGCGCGCGGCCTGCTCGGCCTCCCACACCGGCGCCATCACCGTCGGCCGGCCGGCGACCAGCGCCGCGAGCGCGGTGTTGAAGCCGAACACCCCGCACAGCGGCGGAATGCACAGCACCGTCGCGCCGGCGTCGATGCCGAAGCCGTGCATCACGTCGCTCGCATGGGCGAGCACAGTGCGTTGATCGTGCAGCACAAATTTTGGCGCCTTGGTCGTTCCCGAGGTCGTGAAAATGGCGCAGCCGGCGCGCGGCGCGGCGCTCGAATCGGCGAGCGGCGCGCCGCCGACGAGCGCCGTGTAGGCGATTGTCCACTTGCCGGCGGCGCCGGAGAAGGGCGTCGCCTGGGTCTCGCCGTAGGCGACGATCGATTCCAGGTGCTCCAGGGCAGCCGGGTCGCAATCCTCGAGCACGCCGGCAAAATCTATCCCCTTGAATCCGGGCCAGAACACGAGCACCTTGGCGCGCGAGCGTCGCAGGATGTCGGCGAGCTCGTGGCTGCGAAAGCGCGTGTTGACCGAGACCGCGATCGCGCCCAGCTGCGCGCAGGCGAAGAAGGTGGCGAGCCACGCCGGAACGTTCGGCAGCCAGATGGCGACGCGGTCGCCCGCGCCGACGCCGAGCGAGCGCAGGCCGCGCGCGGCGCGGCGGCTCTCGTCCGTGAGACCGGCGAAGGACAGCGGCCGCCCGCGATCGATCAGCGCGGGCGCGCCGGAGGCGGCGCGCCGCGCGAGCAGGGCAGGTAGCGTCTCGGCGATCACAGGCTGGCGATCACACCTGATGACAAATCAAGGCTCAGGAAAAATGTCGCGCGCGCAAAAAGATTTTTTCTTTCGGCGCATTGTATTCGCGTTCCGATCTGGCTATGATTCTCGCTCGCTCGAACAGGAGCGCGTGCGAGCGTCAGCGGCACGCGGCGGGCGGAACCGGAATGAATGGGGAGGAGCGCATGCCTGTGGTCACAAAGGCAGACTTGGTTGTCGCTGCGGCGCGCGCAGGCAACGTGAGCAAGGTGGCCGCGGGCGAGGCGGTCAACGCGGTGTTCGACGCGATCGTCAACAGCGTCGCGAAAGGCAACCGCGTCACGGTGGTCGGCTTCGGCACCTTCCTGCCGCGCAAGCGCAAGGCGCGCTCGGGCCGCAATCCGGTCAACGGCAAGGAAATCAGGATCCACGCCAAGACGGTACCGGCGTTTGCCGCCGGGCAGGGCTTCAAGGACGCCGTCGGCGACCGGTAAGGGTCCGTGGTCCCGTCAGGGGCTGTGAAGTTCGCTTCACAGCCCTTTGTTTTTGCGGGCATTGCCAAGCCCATGCCGAATTGGCAGAATCCCCCGGGCATGGACGGACTGCTGATTCTTTCGCTCGATAACCACGGCGTGCCGCACCGCTGGATCAGCTGGCAGCAGGCCTGCTTCTACTACGCGAAGAACCTCGTCGCCTGGACGCTCGGCGAGCGCACCTTCACCTTCTACGGCGGCATGTCGCGCCTGACCGGCGCGCGCTCGAGCATCACCGCGCACTCGATCATCGCGATCAAGGGCAAGGCGCTCGCCGCCAAGGGCTTCAACCAGACGCCGCCCCTGAACAACCGCGAGCTGTTCCGGCGCGACTGCCACATGTGCGCCTATTGCGGCGGAGAATTCAACTTCTTCCGGCTCACCCGCGACCACATCCGGCCGCTCTCGCGCGGCGGGCGCGATACCTGGATGAACGTGGTGACCGCGTGCCGCCTGTGCAACGGCCAGAAGCGCAATCGCCTTCCCGAGGAGTCGGGGATGGAGCTGCTCTACGCGCCTTACGTCCCGAACAAGGCCGAGTACCTGATCCTGACGAACCGGCGCATCCTCGCCGACCAGATGGAGTTCCTCAAGCAGCACGTGGCGGCGCATTCGCGCCTCGTTCTCGCGCCAGCCTGATTTCTGCCCGATTTCTGGCGTAACAGCGGTTTTCACCTTCTGGTACGCGACCCCGCCGGCCTGCTGCGGGTCGGGGACGATTTCCTGCGCGCCTACTACCTGCGGCCAGAGGTGCATCCGGCCGAGGACGCCGACGCCGCCGAGCGGGACTTTCATGCCTCGCTGATGGACTCGCCGCGGCGGTCCGTCGCGCAGGAAGAACTCGATGCGCTGACGGACGCCGACCTGAGGGATAACTACCGGATCGTGCTGCGCTTTCGCGAGCGCTTGCTCGAGGCCGGGACGGTCGAAGGCTGCTACCGGGCGCTCTTTCGCTCGACCATCGATGTGCCGCCCCTTTTCATCGACCAGCTCGCCCACGTCATCCTGCGCAACATCCTCGGCGAAGAGGCCGAGCCGCTCCAGGCGCGCGCGAGCGAGCTTTTCTTTCGCGAGCAGAAGGCGACGCTCCAGGACGGCCACGTGCTGCTCGCCGACCTGGAAACGGTCGAGATGCACGCCTCGGGGTCGAAATACGGGAGCCTCGGGCGGCTGATCGTCGAGGCGCGGGGAGAGGTCGCCACGGCGATCCTCGACGTGCTCGACCGCGCCAACGCCGCCCTCTACTGGGAGCGCGACTCGCGCCACGACACGGTCATCAGCCTCACTTACGGCCGTCCCGCGCTCGACGCCTTGTGCCGCGTCATGGAAGCCTGGATTTTTCATTTTCTGAAGATCGAGGTGAAAATCAAGCCGCTGCGAAAGATCGAGGAAACGCGCTGGGCCTGGCACATCGGGCTGGATGCCGAGTCGAATGCGATTCTGAATGCGCTGTGGAAGGGGGATCAGGTCGACGCCGGGCGCATGCGCCGCATCCTCGCGCTCTTCGCGCTCGAATTCGCCGATCCCGCGGCGATGCGGGCGGACATCGCCGGGCGCCCCGTGTACCTTGCGCTCTCGGCCGGCGAGGACGACGTGGTGAGGATGAAGCCGCAGAACCTGATTCTCAATTTGCCGCTCAATGAAGCCTGACCCGATGGAAATGAAGCCAAACTACTGGGACAGGGCGAAACGGGCGCTCGCGCGCAACGACCCGGTGATGGCCGCCATCATCAAGCGCCATCCGAAAGTGTTCATGGTGCGGCGCGGGGAAGCGTTCATGACGCTCGCGCGCGCGATCTGCGGCCAGCAGATCTCGGTCAAGGCGGCGCAAAGCGTCTGGAACCGGGTGTGCGAGTGCGTGGGCGACATCACGCCGCGCAACGTGCTCGAGCGCAAAAGGCCTCAGCTGCGCGCCTGCGGGCTTTCCGACCGCAAGGTCGAGTACATCGCCGACCTCGCCCAGCACTTCGTCGACGGGAAGATCCACGAGCGCCGCTGGCCCGAAATGGACGACGAGGCGATCATCGCCGAGCTCACCGACGTGCGCGGCATCGGCCGCTGGACCGCGGAGATGTTCCTCATGTTCAACCTGCTGCGGCCCGACGTGTTTCCCCTGGACGACTTGGGCCTGCAAAAGGGCATACGCCTTGCCTACTTCAAGGGCAGGAAGGTCTCGCTGAGAACGATGAAGCGCCTGGGCGAGACCTGGCGCCCGTGGCGCACGGTCGCGAGCTGGTACCTGTGGCGCTCCCTCGATCCCCTGCCCGTTGAATACTGAGGGACGCTAGGCCGGGTACGGGCGGACGCCTCGGCTAGAATGCCGCCGCAATGAAGACGACGTTCCTCGACTTCGAGCAGCCGGTCGCCGAACTGGAAGGCCGGATCGACGAATTGCGCTACGCGCAGGACGATTCGGCGGTCGACATCTCGGAGGAGATCCAGCGGCTCACCAAGAAGAGCCAGGCGCTGACGCGCGACATCTACGCGAAGCTCTCGCCCTGGCAGGTCGCGCAGGTCGCGCGCCATCCGCAGCGCCCCTACTCGCTCGACTTCATCGGCATGATGTTCTCGGGCTTCGAGGAGCTGCACGGCGATCGCGTGTTCGGCGACGACCCGTCGATCGTCGGCGGGCTCGCGCGCTTCGAGGGCGAGGCCTGCGTGGTGGTCGGGCACCAGAAGGGCAGGGATACGAAAGAAAAGATCTTGCGCAACTTCGGCATGCCGCGGCCCGAGGGCTACCGCAAGGCGCTGCGCCTCTTCCAGCTCGCGGAGAAATTCTCGCTTCCCGTCTTCACCTTCGTCGACACGCCGGGCGCCTACCCGGGGATCGACGCCGAGGAGCGTGGCCAGTCCGAGGCGATCGGGCACAACCTCTACGTCCTGGCGAGCCTGAAGACGCCGGTCATCGTCACCATCATCGGCGAGGGCGGCTCGGGCGGGGCGCTCGCGATCGCGGTGGGCGACACCGTGCTGATGCTGCAATACGCGACCTACTCGGTGATCTCGCCCGAGGGCTGCGCCTCCATCCTGTGGAAGAGCGCCGACAAGGCGCCCGAGGCGGCCGAGACGCTCGGCATCACCGCGAGCCGCCTGAAAACGCTCGGGCTCATCGACAAGATCGTGCCCGAGCCGCTCGGCGGCGCGCACCGCGACCCGCAGGCGACCGCGGCGAACCTGAAAAAGGCGCTTGGCGAGGCGCTCAAGGCGCTTCAGGAGAAAAAGCCCAAGGAGCTGGTCGAAGAGCGCCTCGAGCGCCTGATGTCCTATGGCCGCTTCAAGGAAACTGCGGAGCGTTAGCGCGCAGGCGCTTTCGTCCGTTGGCGGGCGGCTCGCGCCCCTGCGCGGCAAGCGGCTTGCGGCGGGCCTCTCCGGAGGAATCGACTCGGTGGTGCTGCTCCACGTGCTGCGCGCTTTGCAGCCGCAGTTCGGCTACCGGCTTTCGGCCGTTCACGTAAACCACGGCATCAGTCCGAACGCGGGCGACTGGGAAAAGTTTTGTTCCGCTCTTTGTTCCGAATTGAAAGTCCCTTTGAAAATCGCGAGGGTGAAAGTTTCAAGGCAGCGCAAGGGCCTCGAAGCGGCGGCGCGGGAAGCGCGCCGCGCGGCCCTGAGCAAAGCGCCTGTCGATGCCATCGCGTTGGCGCATCACCTCGACGATCAGGCCGAAACGGTATTGCTGAACCTGCTGCGCGGCGCGGGCCTCGAAGGCGCGAGCGGGATGGCGGCACGCAGCCGCCTGAGCGGAAAGACGCTTCTGCGGCCTTTGCTGCAGGTTTCCAGAGAGGAAATTGCCGCGTACGCGGCCGAACACCGGCTCGGCTGGATCGAGGACGAATCGAACTCGGACACGGCGTTCACGCGCAATTTCGTGCGCCACCGCGTCGGGCCGCTGCTCGAAGAGCGCTTTCCGCGCTGGCGCGAGGCGCTTGCGCGCGCGGCGCGCCACTTCGCCTCGAGAAGGCCCGATGCGGGCAAGCTCCTGCGCGCCTGGCTGAAAGAGAAGGGCCTGCGCGCCCCGAGCGAGGCGAAACTGGCCGAGATGCTGAAGCAGATGAGGGCGGGGAGGGGAGCGCTCGAGCACGAAGGAAAGGTCTTGCGCTTCTACCGGGAAAGAATCTTCACGGGCGGGAAAAGCAAAAGGCCCGCGTTCGAGCCGCAGGCCTGGCATGGCGAGGCGAGGCTCGAGCTTCCCGCGCTGGGAGGCGAGCTGCGCTTCAGGAAGGCGCGCGGCAAGGGCATCGACCGCAAGCGCCTCGAAGGCGGCAAGGTGGAGGTCCGGCTGCGCTCGGGCGGCGAGCGCCTGCGCCTGGAGGCGCGCAGGCCGCGCCGCACGCTGAAAAATCTTTTCCAGGAAACGGGCGTGCCGCCCTGGGAGCGCGAGCGCATGCCGCTCCTTTTTTGCGGCGAGGACCTCGTCTGGGCGCCGCGCCTGGGCGTCGACGCGGGCTGGCGCGCCTCGAGCACGGCCCCCGGCATCATTCCCGAATGGCGCGCCTCGTCCTAGCTTTTGTTGCCGCGCTTTTCGCCGCCACTGCGTCCGCGCAGGGCAAGAATTTTCCTGCGCACTGGCCGAGGACATTGACGCTCGCCACCGGATCGCTGGGCGCGACCTACATGGTCTACGGCAAGGCGTGGGCGGAGCTCGTCAACGCCAGTCTCGGCACGCACATCACCCTGCAGCAGACCGAGGGCCCGGTGCAGAACATCGGGCTCACCGACGCGCGCCTCACGGATCTGGGCATGACGACGATGGGCGTCGCCTTGCAGGCGCTCCACGGCAAGGGGGAGTGGACGCACGGCCGGCGCTACCGCAACTTCCGCGCGGTCTTTCCGATGTACGACACGCCGTTTCACTTCGTCTCGCTGGAGAAATCGGGCGTCCGCCAGGTGCGCGACCTGAACGGCCGCAAGGCGGGGGTCGGCCCGAAAGGGGGCACCTGCGGCACCTACATCCCGCAGATCTTCAAGGTCCTCGGCATCGAGGCGACCCTGCGTCACGGCCAGGCGGCCGACATGGCTGCCAGCCTGCAGGACGGCTTGATCGAGGCGTTTCCGTTCTGCGCCGGCGTGCCGGTCGGCGCCTACGCGGAGCTCGAATCGGTGAACAAGGTGCGCTTCTTCAGTTTCACCCGCGACGAGATCCGCCGCATCAAGGCCGCGTTCCCGGAGCTCTCCGAAGCGATCATCCCGAGGGGCGCCTACCGGCAGCTGCGCGAAGACCAGCTCACCGTCGGCGTCTTCAACTTCGCCATCGCGCACAAGGATCTGCCCGAGGACCTCGTCTACGAAATCACCAAGGCGGTGCTCGAGGGGCAGGCGCAGCTTGTGACGGCGCATCCGGCGGCAAAGGAGACGCGGCTCGAGAACTGGAGCCGCAACAGCGCCATCCCGTTCCATCCCGGGGCGCTGCGCTACTACAGGGAAAAAGGGATCAGCGTCCCCGCTTCGCTGAAGCCGCCTTCTTCCTAGCCGCGGAACTGGATCTGCGCCTGAGCGCAAAGGCATCGCGCGCCGCCTTCGCCTCCGCGCTCATCGCGGCGAGCTGTACCTGGTCGTGCGCCATGTGGGAGGCGGCGTGCGCGCCGAGCGTGGCGTAGGCGTTGATCGATTCCTTGCTCATGCGCACGGAGCTGGGCGGCAGCGCCAGCACCGCTTTGGCGATCTCGCGCGCCTTCTTATGTGCTTGTCCTTTTTCAGTAACGTAATCAACTAGTCCCATCGCGTGCGCGTCAGCAGCGGCGAAGCGCTCGCAGAGGATCGTGAGGCGCTTCGCTCTCGCGGGTCCCGCGAGGTTGACCAGACGCGGCAGCGTGCCCCAGGTGAGCGGAATGCCGAGCGCGATTTCCGGAAACGAGACAAAGGCGTCCTTCGCGATCACGCGCCAATCGAGGGCCACGGCGAGCGCGAGGCCGCCGCCGATCGCGTAGCCCTCGATCGCCGCGATCGTCATGTGCGGCAGCTCCTCCCATGCGCGCGCCATGCGAAAGCCGAGCGCGGCGATCTCGCGGCCTTGCTCGAGCGAGCCCTGGCCTTCGCCCCAGCGTGTGCGGTCCTTGAGATCCGCTCCCGCCGAGAAGCAGACGCCCGCGCCGCGCACGATCACGACGCGCAGCTCGCGACTGGCCGCGAGCTTCCCCGCGCACGCGATCATCTCGCGCATGAGCTGCGCCGACATCGCGTTTCGCGCCTCGGGGCGCTGGAGGGTCACGGTGGCCAGCGCGCCCTGCGATTCGACCTTCAAGGTCTGGAACTTCATGTACGCAACCCTTTGTTTTTGAATGAAAGTGGCGGCCGGCGTGCTATACTCGCAGGCTATTCAAAAATCAGCTCCCGGGGACTTTGGCATGGCAGTGGAACGAACCCTCTCGATCATCAAGCCCGACGCGGTCAAAAAGAACGCCATCGGCCAGATTCTCGCGCGCTTCGAGGGCGCGGGCTTGAAAATCATCGCCGCCCGCATGACGCACCTGTCGCGCGCCGAGGCGGAAAAATTCTACGCGGTGCACAAGGGCCGGCCGTTCTTCGACGACCTGGTCGGCTTCATGATCTCGGGCCCGGTGCTCGTGCAGGTGCTCGAGGGCGAGAACGCGATCGCGAAGAACCGCGAGATCATGGGCGCGACCGACCCGAAAAAGGCCGCCAAAGGCACGATCCGCGCCGATTTCGCCGATTCGATCGACGCCAACGCGGTGCACGGCTCGGACGCGCCGGAGACGGCGCAGACCGAGGTCGCTTTCTTCTTCAAGAACGGCGACCTCCACTCGCGCTAGCGATGGCGGAAAACCTCCTCGGACTCGATGCGCAGGGCATGGAGGCGCTCGTCGCCCGGCTGGGCGAGAAGCCCTTTCGCGCGCGCCAGCTGCTGAAGTGGATCCATCGGCGCGGCGCCGCCGACTTCGCCTCGATGACCGACATCGCGCGCTCGCTGCGCGAGCAACTCGTGGGCTCGGCCACGATCGAGCCGCCGACGGTGGTCGGCGAGAGCGCGAGCGCCGACGGCACGCGCAAGTGGCTGCTCAAGGTGGACGGTGCGAACGCGGTCGAGGCGGTGTTCATTCCCGAAACCGGCCGCGGCACGCTGTGCGTGTCGAGCCAGGCCGGCTGCACGCTCGATTGCGCGTTTTGCTCCACCGGCAAGCAGGGCTTCAATAGAAATCTCGGCGCCGCCGAGATCGTGGGCCAGCTCTGGCTCGCCAACCAGGCCTTGGGCGGGTTCGGGCCGGCGCGACCGGTGAGCAATGTGGTCTTCATGGGCATGGGCGAGCCGACGCTGAATCTCGACAACGTGATTCCCGCGCTCAGGCTCATGCTCGACGATAACGCCTACGGGCTTTCGCGCCGTCGCGTGACGGTTTCCACCTCGGGCGTCGTTCCGGGCATGGATCGGCTCGCCGCCGAGTGCCCGGTGGCGCTCGCGGTGTCGCTGCACGCGCCGGACGATGAGCTGCGCGACCGGATCGTGCCCATCAACCGCAAATATCCGCTCAAGGACCTGATGGCGGCCTGCAACCGGTACCTGGAGCGCGCGCCGCGCGACTTCATCACCTTCGAGTACGTGATGCTCGACGGCGTGAACGATTCCGACGCGCACGCGCGCGGTCTCGTCGCCCTGTCGAAGAAGGTGCGCAGCAAGTTCAACCTTATTCCGTTCAATCCGTTCCCGCGCTCGGGGTTCAAGCGCTCGCCCGATGAGCGCATCCGGGCCTTCGCGCAGGTGCTGCAGCGCGCCGGGCTGACCGTGACGACGCGCAAGACCCGCGGCGACGAGATCGACGCGGCCTGCGGCCAGCTTGCCGGCGACGTCGCCGATCGCACCCGGCGGCGCAAGACGATCGCCTTGACCGAGGCGAGGCCGTGAGCCGCCTCGGCCGCGCCCTTCTCGCAGGCTTCATTGCCGGCGGCACGCTGCTCGCCGGCTGCGCGGGCGGCCCGGGTGGAGGGGGCGGCACCGAGCCCGTCGCCGAGACCGGCACGATCGTCGGCGAGCCGGGCGACCCGCGCAACCGCGCGAAAGTCCACGCCGAGCTCGCCGCGCTCTATTACGGGCGCGGCAACATGGGTGTCGCGCTGGAAGAACTGCGCATCGCTCAGGCGGCCGACTCGAACTACGCGCTTACCTACAGCCTCTTCGGGCTCGTGTACGCGGAGCTACGCGAGAACGGCCTCGCCCAGCAGAGCTTCGAGCGCGCGCTCAGTCTCTCGCCGACCGATCCGGACATCAACCACAACTACGGCTGGTTCCTCTGCCAGACCAAGCGCGAAGGCGAGGCGATCAAGTACTTCATGCGCGCGGTGCGAAACCCGCTTTACCCGGCGCCCTGGCGCTCCTACTCGGCGGCGGGCGTGTGCGCGCTGCGCATGAACAACATGAAGGAGGCCGAGGGCTACTTCCAGCAGGCGCTGCGCCAGGAGCCGAACGACCCGCAGTCGCTCCTGCCCCTCGCCGACATCCGCTATCGCCAGAACAGCCTGGAGGAGGCGCGGCGCCTCGTCTCGCGCTACAACAAGATCGTCGAGCCGAGCGCCGAGTCGCTGTGGCTCGCGCTGCGCATCGAGCGGAAGCTCGGCGAGCGCGTCGCCGAGGCCGGCTTCGCCAACCAGCTGCGGCGCAAGTTTTCCGGCTCGCGCGAATACCAGGCGCTGCAGCGCGGCGACTATGACTGAGGAGGCCGCAGGCGCGGCGGGCGGCGACGTGGGCGCCGAGCTCGCGCGCGCGCGCCAGGCCGCCGGGCTCGCGGTGGCTGACGTGGCGCAGCAGCTCAAGTTCGCGCCGCGGCAGATCGAGGCGCTGGAGGAGGGCCGCTATGGCGACCTGCCGCCGGGCACCTTCGCGCGCGGCATGGTGCGCGCCTATGCGCGGCTCGTGAAGCTCGACCCGGGGCCGCTGGTCGAGCGCATCGCGGCGCAGGTGGCGGTGCCGGACAACGCCGCGGCCGTCGCCTCGGCGCGCCGGCCCATACCGATCGTCGACAACGCGCGGCGCACCAACCTGACCTATGCGGCGCTTTCGCTCGTGATTCTCGCCGTGATCGGCGCGGTCATCTTCGAATGGCAGCGCGACCGCGCCAGAGCCGAGGAGATGACCTTCGTGGCGGCGGCGCAGCCGCCCGCGGAGGCGCCGAAGCCGGCGCCGACGCCCGTGGCCTCGGCCAGTCCCGTCAGCCCGCAGGCCGCTCCGCTCGCGAGCGAAGAGCCGCAGGAGAAGCCGGTCCCGCCGCCCGCCGTGGAGAAGACTGCGCCGGCCGCCGCGGCCGAGAAGACCGCCACGCCGGCCGGCCGGCACCGCATCGGCCTCAAATTCGAGCGCGAATCCTGGGTCGAGATCCGCAACCGCGACGGCAAGATCCTCACCTCGCAGCTCAATCCTGCGGGCAGCGAGCGCACGGTCGAGGGCCTGCCGCCGTTTGAAGTGGTGATCGGCAACGCGCAGCACGTGCGCCTTTCCTACGACGACCAGCCGGTGGACCTCGCGCCGCACGTCAAGGTCGAGGTCGCGCGCTTCACGCTGAAGTAAGGCAGGCTTCCAGTGCGCAGAATTTCCACTCAGGTCAGGGTCGGCGGCGTCGCCATCGGCGGCGGCGCGCCGATCGTGGTGCAGTCGATGACCAATACCGACACGGCCAACGTCGAAGCGACGGCGCGGCAGGTGGAGCAGCTCTGGCGCGCCGGCTCCGAGCTCGTGCGCATCACGGTCAACACGCCGGAGGCCGCGGCGGCAGTCGCCCCCATCCGCGACAAGCTCGAGGCGCGCGGCTGCAGCGTTCCGCTCGTCGGCGACTTTCATTTCAACGGCCACAAGCTGCTCACCCGCTATCCCGAGTGCGCCCGCGCGCTGGCCAAATACCGCATCAACCCGGGTAACGTCGGCAAGGGAGCGAAGCGCGACGACCAGTTCGGCCAGATGATCGAAGTGGCGCTGAAGAACGAGAAGCCGGTGCGCATCGGCGTGAACTGGGGCAGCCTCGACCAGGAATTGCTCGCGCGCCTGATGGACGAGAATGCGAGGCAGGCCGCGCCTTCGGATGCAGAGCAGGTGATGCGCGAAGCCGTCATCCTCTCCGCCCTCGAGTCGGCGCGCCAGGCGGAGCAGTGGGGCCTGGGCGCCGAGCGCATCGTGATCTCCTGCAAGATGAGCCAGGTGCAGGACCTGATCGCGGTCTACCGCAGCCTCGCCTCGCGCTGTACCTACGCGCTGCATCTGGGCCTCACCGAGGCGGGGATGGGCTCCAAGGGCATCGTCGCCTCGAGCGCGGCCATGGGCGTGCTCTTGCAGGAAGGCATCGGCGACACGATTCGCATCTCGCTCACGCCCGAGCCGGGCGGCGATCGCACCCGGGAAGTCATCGTCGCGCAGGAGCTGCTGCAGACCATGGGCCTGCGCGCCTTCAGCCCCATGGTGAGCGCGTGCCCGGGCTGCGGACGCACGACGAGCACCGAGTTCCAGGAGCTCGCGCAGAAGATCGAGCTCTCGCTGCGCGAGAAGATGAAGGAATGGAAGACGCGCTACCCCGGCGTCGAGGAGATGCGCGTCGCGGTCATGGGTTGCGTGGTGAACGGGCCGGGCGAATCCAAGCACGCCGACATCGGCATCAGCCTGCCGGGCACGAACGAGTCGCCGGTCGCGCCGGTGTATGTGGACGGCGAGAAGTCCGTGACTCTCAAAGGCGCCCGCATCGCGGAGGAATTCCAGGCCCTGGTCGACGAGTATGTGCGCAGGCGCTATGGCGCCGGCGCCGCTCCTGCGCGCCCCAAAAACATAAAGATCAAAGCGGTTTGAAAAAAGTAAAGCCCGCGCTTCTAAAGGGATTCGATCAGGAGTACTTGCCTGGAGAGCAGCTCCAGTTCAATGCTCTGATCGATCTCGTCCGGCGCAATTTCGAGCGCTACGGCTTCCTGCCGATCGAGACGCCCTCGGCCGAGCTGAAGGAGGTGCTGACCTCCAAGGGCGGCACCGAGAAGGAGATCTACGCGCTCGCGCGGCTTGCCGCCGACGACGAGGACGAAGCCGCTACGCGCGGCGCGCTGCGCTTCGATCTCACCGTGCCGCTCGCGCGCTACGTGGCGATGCGCGAGCGCGAGCTTGCATTTCCCTTCCGGCGCTACCAGATTCAGCGCGTCTGGCGCGGCGAGTCGCCGCAGGCGAAGAAGGGGCGCTTCCGCGAGTTCTACCAGTGCGACATCGACATCATCGGCCGCGAGAAGCTCTCCCGCCTCGCCGAGGCCGAGATCCCGAGCGTCATCTACAGCGTGTTCAGGGAGATGGCGATCGGCGAGTTCCGGATTCGCATCAACAACCGCAAGGTGCTGAAAGGCCTGCTGCAGGCGCACGGCGTCTCGGACGCCGCCGCGCCCGCGGTGCTGCGCGCGCTGGACAAGGTCGATCGGGAGGACAAAGCGAAGATCCTGGAGGACATGAAGAAGGAAGGGGTCACGGAAGGGCTGGCGCTTTACGACCTGATCGCCACGAAACGAGACACGAATGAAACCCTCGACGTCCTTTCAAAAGAGAAAGGCAACGACCTGCTCGCCCAGGGAATGACTGAATCGAAGGAGATCGTCACCGCCATCCGGCAGTTCGGCGTGCCGGATTCTCATTTCGCGATGGACCTCTCGGTCGTGCGCGGGCTCGATTACTACACGGGCACGATCTACGAGACGACGCTCATCGGCCACCCGGAGCTCGGCAGCATCTGCTCGGGCGGGCGCTACGACGACCTGGCGAGCTATTTCACCGACACGAAGCTGCCTGGCGTCGGCATCTCGATCGGCCTGACGCGTCTTTTCTCGAGGCTGAAGGAAGCGAACCTGCTCAAGCCGCTCGAGCGCACGCCCGCCGAGGTGCTGGTGACGACTCTGGACCCCAGGTTTCTCGAGCGCTACCTCGGCATGGCGCGCGAGCTTCGCGCCGCCGGCGTCAATACGGAGGTGTACCTGGAAACGGCAAAGCTGAAGAACCAGCTCACGTACGCCGACCGCAAGGGCTTTCGCGTCGCGCTCGTCGCGGGCGAGACCGAGTTCGGCGGCAATGCCGTGCAGGTCAAGGATCTTTACAATAGAAAAGACGAAAACCACCCCCTCGATCGTCTCGTCGCCTCCGTGCGAGACGTCCTGTCCCGACCCTTGAAGAAGAACTGATGGCCTACGATCTCGAAGAGCAGGAACAGCTTGCCTCGCTGAAGGCGTGGTGGAAGGACAACGGCACCCTTGTGCTCGTGGCGATCGCCGCGGCGGCGATCACCTTCGCGGGCTGGCAGGGCTGGAACAACTGGCGGGACGGGCAGGCGCGCCAGGCCGCGGGCCTGTACGAGTCGCTGCTCAAGGCGCTCGTCGCCGGCGACGCCAAGGCGATGCGCGAGCCCGGCGGCGAGCTTGCCGAGAAGTTCCCCGGCTCGCTCTACGCTTCGATGGGCGCGCTCGCGCAGGCGCGCTTCTACTTCGAGCGCAACGACCTGAAGAACGCCAAGGCGCAGCTGCAGTGGGCGCTCGAGCACGCCAAGTCCGAGGAGATGCGCGACCTCGCGCGCCTGCGGCTCGCCGGCGTGCTCCTGGACGAGAAGTCCTACGACGAGGCGCTCAAGCAGCTCGAGGCGAAGCACTCGCCCGCGCTCGAGGCGCAGTACGCGGCGCTGCGCGGCGACGCGCTCCTCGCCAAGAACCGGCCCGACGAGGCGAAGGCCGCCTACCGCGCCGCGCTCGAGAAGGCGGACGCCTCGCGCAGCCCCGGCTTGCGCGAGAGCGTGCAGATCCGCCTCGACGCGCTCGGGGGCTAGCATGAAGAAGACGATTGCGGCCGCGCTCCTCGCCGCGGCGCTCGCGGCTTGCTCGAGCCTGCCGAACCTCAATCCCATGAACTGGTTCGGCAGCACCAATACCGGGCCCAAGCCCGCCGAGCTGCCCTCGCTCACCAATCCGCAAGGCGTGCGCGTGATGTGGTCGGCGAGCGTCGGCGGCGCCGACGAATTCGTTCTCAGCCCCGCGCTGTTCGGCGACAGCGTCTACGCGGCCGCCCGCAACGGCACCGTGGCGAGCCTCGATGCCGCCTCGGGCCAGCAACGCTGGAAGGTGACAGTAGGGGCGCGCATCTCCGGCGCCGTGGGCACCGACGGAACGCTCGTCGCGGTCGCCTCCGACGAAGGAGAGGTGATTGCCCTCGACGCGCAGACCGGCACCGTGCGCTGGCGCTCGCGCGTGTCGAGCGAGGTGCTCGCCGCGCCCAAGGTCGCCGAGCGGCTCGTGCTCGTGCGCAGCGCCGACAGCCGCATCTTCGCCTTCGGCGCCGAGGATGGAAAGCGCCGCTGGGTGTACCAGCGCGCGGCCGCGAGCCTGATCGTGCGCTCGCCCGCCGGCCTCACGGTGAGCCAGGGCTCGGCCTACGCGGGCTTCGGCGGCGGCAAGCTCGTCGCGGTTTCGCTCGCCACGGGCGGCGTGCGCTGGGAGGCCACCGTCGCGCTGCCCAAGGGAGCGACCGAGCTCGAGCGCGTCACCGACATCGTCGGCGACCCGACCGCGCTCGGCCGCGAGATCTGCGCCGCCGCCTACCAGGGGCGCGTCGCCTGCTACGACGCGCAGAACGGCAACCAGCTCTGGGCGCGCGACATGTCCTCGCTCACCGGGGTCTCGTTCGACGCGCGCTACGCCTTCGTCTCGGACGACAAAGGCGCCGTGCACGCGCTCGATCGCACCAACGGGCGCAGCGTGTGGAAGCAGGACCGGCTTTCCTACCGGCGGCTCACCCTGCCGCTGCCGCTCGGCACGGAGGTCGCCGTCGGCGACCTGCAGGGCTATGTGCACTTTCTCGCGCGCGAATCCGGCGCGTTTGTCGCGCGCGCGAGCACCGACGGCAGCCCGATCCGCGCCGCGCCGCTCAAGCTGCCCGAGGGCTTCGTGGTCCAGACGCAAAATGGGGGACTCTATGCCCTCAATCTCCGGTGATCCATGACACCGGTGATCGCCCTCGTCGGCCGGCCGAACGTCGGCAAAAGCACCCTCTTTAACCGCCTCACCCGCCGGCGCGACGCGATCGTCGTCGACGTGCCGGGCGTCACCCGCGACCGCCACTACGGCGAAGGCGCGCTCGGCGGGCGGCCGTTCATCGCGATCGACACCGGCGGGCTGCAGCCCGAGGCCGAGGGTGTGTACGTCGAGATGGCGCGCCAGACCGAGCAGGCGATCGTCGAAGCCGATGTGGTGGTGCTGATCGCCGACGCGCGCGCCGGCCTCACGCCCGGTGATCGCGCGATCGCCGAGAAGCTGCGGCGGCTCAAGGACCGCGTCTGGGTCGCCGCCAACAAGGCCGAGGGCCTCGATCCCGATACCGCTGCCGCGGAATTTTACGAGCTTGGCCTTGGGCAGCCGCATGCGATTTCCGCCGCGCACGGCAGCGGGGTTACCGACTTTCTCGAGCTTGTTCTGGAAGGCTTTCCGCCTCCGGAAAAAAGAGAAACCGAAGAGAGCGAAAGACACCCGCGCGTGGCGATCGTGGGGCGGCCGAACGTGGGCAAGTCGACGCTCGTCAACGCGCTCGTCGGCGAGGAGCGGGTGGTCGCGCATGACCTTCCCGGCACGACGCGCGACGCCATCGAGGTGCCCTTCGAGCGCGCCGGCCGTCGCTATACGCTCATCGATACCGCCGGCCTGCGCAAGCGCGGCAAGGCCGGGGGCGACGTCGAGCGCTTTTCGATCGTGAAGACGCTGCAGGCGATCGACGCGGCGAACGTCGCGGTGCTCGTGCTCGACGCGGTCGAGGGAATCTCCGACCAGGATGCGCACGTCGCGGGCTACATCCTCGAGCGCGGGCGCGCGGTCGTGATCGCCGTCAACAAGTGGGACGCGGCCAGCAAGGAGGCGAGGGAGCGGGTGAAGGCGCAACTGGGCTGGAACCTCGGCTTTCTCGGCTTTGCCGATGCGCTCTTCATCTCCGCGAAGACCACCAAGGGCGTGAGCGACGTCATGCGCTCGGTCAACGCCGCCTATGCGGCGGCGATGGCGAAGCTGCCGACCCCGAAGCTCACGCGCGCGCTCATCGCCGCGATCGAGCGCCAGGCGCCGGCGCGCAAGGGCTACTCGCGCCCGAAGATGCGCTACGCGCACCAGGGCGGCTCGAACCCGCCGCGCATCGTGATCCACGGCAATGCGCTCGATCACGTCACCGACGCCTACCTGCGCTACCTGCAGGGCTGGTTCCGCAACGCGTTCTCGCTCACCGGCACGCCGCTCAGGATCGAGCTGCGCACCGGGCGCAATCCCTACGTGAAGAAGAAAAGGTAGAGCGTCCGCCCGGGCGCAAGCGCGCCCAGCCCCGCGCCCGCGAGGCCGAGGAAGGTGCCGACCATGAAGCCCTTGTGCGCGCGCACGTTGCCGCGGCGGATGAACACGATCGCGCAAACGAGCGAGATGAGCGTCCACGCCGAGAGCAGGTGGACGACGGAAAAGCCGCCCGCCTTGTTCAGGCCGAGGATCCAGAAAGACGAGATCGCCGCCGTCGCCATGGCCGCCACCCAGAGCCAGCCGAGCGCTCGGTGAAGCCGCGTGCCTTTGGGCGTCGCGAGCTGAAGCGCGCCGAGGAGGAGGGCGGGCAGGACCGCAGCGAGGTGGACGAGGACCGGCAGCTTCATGGCAGGCTCCCAATGTTGACAACGACAACATAAAGTACGAGACTTATGTTGCTTATGTCAACATCAAGGCGCCAACGGACCGGCTATCACCATGGCGACCTGCGCGCCTCGCTGCTGCGCGCGGCGTCTGAACTCGTTGAAAAGAAAGGCATTGACGGCCTCAGCTTGAGGAACGTGGCGCGCCGGGCGGGGGTCTCCCACAACGCGCCCTACCGCCATTTCCCAAGCCGGAGCGCATTGCTCGCCGCGATTGCCGCGGCGGGCTTCGAGCGCTTCCGGGCGGAGCTGGAGGCCGCCGAGCGCGCGGGCGGCCTGCGCGCGCGGGGGGAGGCCTACGTGCACTTCGCGCTCGCGCGGCCGGAGCTTTTCCGGCTCATGTTCGGGCCTGCCGTCGAAGGCGACGCCCAGCTGCGCGAGCAAGCCGGGCTCGCGTTCGGCGGCTTGCGCCAGGCGATCACGTCGCATGCCGGGCAGGAGGCGCCCTTCGCCGCGCTCGCAGCCTGGGCGCTCGTGCACGGACTCTCTCACCTGCTTCTGGACCGGAGAATCACCGGCGCCATGATGGGAAACCCGCGCGATCCCGCGCAACTCCGGCGTTTCGTCGGCGAGGTGCTGGGCTCGGTGCGCTTCGCGGTTGCGCCGCCCGCTCAGCGCTCGGCATAGCGCGCGAAGGCGGCCCGGCAGCCGCCCGGCTCGGCGTGGCAGTAGAGCAGGCGAAACAGCGGCCGCTCGAGGTGCTTGATCAGCTTCGCCTGGCTCTCCCAGAGCTCGCGCGCCCGCTGCGGCGCGCCGGCCGCGAGATGCCCGGTCATGCCCGCGGCAAGCAGATACTCACGCGCCTCGGCGCTCAGGCCCGGCTGGGTCGCGGCGAGCTTGCCCGCGAGCTCGCCCATGCGCTCGGCATCGCGCGCGCCGACCGCGGCGAAGAGCAGGACCCAGTCGCGCTGGAACTCGTGCAGCTGCGCGAAGCAGGGCGCAGCCGTGATGCGCCGCCAGACCGCGGTGGCCTCGTCCGGGCCGAGAAACGGGTTGATCGTGCGCGCGACGTTGAGAAGGCCCGGCAGCCAGACGTCGAGCTCGCGCGGGTCGCGGCATTCCATCAGGCGCAGCTTGGCGAGCTCCAGGTCCTTCTCGAGCGCCGCCGCGATCGACTCGGGGACCGGCGGCTTCGGGTGGAGGAGGAAGTCGCGCGCATAGCGGGCGATGCGCGTGCTCTCGATGCGGTCGAACGCGTAGGCCGCGGCATGCGCCTCGTCGACCGGCCGGCGCCGCAAGCCCTCCAGCATGTCGAGCACCGGGACGCCGTCGACCAGAAGGGCGACGACGTCGGAGGCGTTTTTTTCCGTGAAACGGTGCCGCGCGGCATTGAGGTCGAGCACGGGGGCGTAGTCCGAGTTCGCCGGCATGCCGTAGCTCGCGAAAAGCGGCTCGAGCGTCGAGCGCCGGCCGAGGTAGCGCGCATCCAGGTCACCGGGCCCGCGCAGGTGCGCCTCGTAGAGCGCCCGCCCGATGCCGGGCTGGCCGAAGACCGAGGCTTTCGCGGGTAGCGGCAGCGGCGCCCCGCTCGCGACGATGAGCAGGTCGTGGTTGCTTGGCGCGAACACCGCGTAATCCGGAAACACCTCGCCCAGCGCGCGCATGACCGAGGCGAGGAGCGAGGCGTCGATCTCGTAGAGCTGGAACCACTGCACGAGCACGCCGCCCGGGTTGAGGTGCGTGCGGATGCGCCGGTAGAACTCCGTGGTGAAGAGGCTCGACACGCCGCTCACCCACGGGTTGGAAGGCTCCGAGACCAGGATGTCGTAGCGCCGGTTGCGCGTGGAGAAGAAGGTCTTCGCGTCGTCGATGACGATCTGGCCGCGCGGATCGGCGAAGGCCGAGATGTTGCGCGGCGCGAAGCCGCGCGCCGCCTCGGCCATCGCGGCCTCGATTTCGACCGTGTCGACGCGCTCGAGCGCAAGGCTCTGCAGCAGCGTGTGCATGGTGAGGCCGGTGCCGATGCCGATCACCGCGGCGCTCTTGGCGGCCGGCTTCAGGGCGAGCGGCACGCCGCCCGTGAGAATCATGGTGATTTCGTCCGAGCCGCGCTCGGCCTTCGGGTCCATGACGATGGAGCCGTCGGATTTGCCGTTGGTGCGGATGCTGAGCGCGTTGCCGTAGCGCACCAGATGCACGGTCGCCGTCTTGCCGTCGCGGTTGTAGAGGATCTCGGCCTCGCGCGAGCTCGCCAGGTCGCCGTAGCGGTACACGCCGGCGGTCATCTTGTGCGCATCGAGCTGGAAGGCGGCGGCGAGCGGCGTGAACGCGATCACGCAGGCCACCGCGGCCGTGCGCAGGAACCCGGCCGGCGCGAAGCGGGCGAGGAGCACGAGCCCCGCCGCCGCGTCCACCAGCGCGCCCAGCGTCAGCGTCCATTGCAGGCCGAGGATCGGCAAGCCGCCGTGCACCGCTATCAGCACGCCCGCGATGCTGCCGAGCGTGTTGGCCGCGTAGACCTGGCCGATGGCGCGCTCGCCGGCGCCGCGGCGCAGGAGCGCTCCGGTGATGAGCGGGAGCGTCATGCCCGCGCAGAACGTCGCGGGCAGCATGATGAGAGCGCAGATCGCCTGTCCGGACAGGTTGAAGAGTGCATAGCCCGTGTCGGTGCGCGCAAGCCCCGACATGAGCGCCTCCATGAGGTTGAACGAGAGGTCGTACACGGGCAGCGTGGCGAGCGCGAGGAGGCCCATTGCGACCTGCACCCCGCCGAGCAGGCGCTCGGGATGACCGTCGCGGTCGACGCGCCGGCGCACGGCGAGGCCGCCGAGCGCGAGGCCGAGGATGAAGGTCGAGAGCATCAGCTCGAACGAGTGGGTCGAGGAGCCGAGCACGAGCGAGAGCATCCGGATCCAGCAGATCTCGTAGATGAAGGAGGCAAGACCGGTGAAAAAGGCGACCGCGAGCAGCAGGAAGGCCGTGCGGCTTTCCTCCGCGGGAAGCGTTTTTTCGAGCGCGCGGTGCTGCGCGGGCCGCGCCATGATCGCAACGACGACCGCGATCAGCAGGTTGAGCGCTCCCGCGGTGCGCAATGTTCCGGGCAGCCCGACCCAGCCGATGAGGACGAACCCGCTCGCGAGAACGCCGCCCGCCGCGCCGAGGCTGTTGGCGAAATACAGCATCGCGATGGCCTCGCCGCTCGCCCCGCGCCGTGCTTCCGCCTGCGCGCGCGCGAGGCCCGCGCTCATCAAGGGGAAGGTCGCGCCGAGCAGGATCGATTGCGGCAGGATGAGCGCGCAGGAAATCGCGAGCTTCGCGGCCAGCGCGAGACCGTCGGAGCCCAGGGACGGCAGCACCGTGGCATACGACCAGTCGGTCGCCAGCACGAAAACCTCGTGGAAGGCGAGCGCGAAGAGCCCGACCGCCGCCTCGATCGCGGCATACGCGGCGAGCGGATTGCGCACGCGCACCGACAGGCGAGCGCACAGGCCCGAGCCGAGCGCCATGCCGCCCATGAAGACCACGAGCACGAGCGATTGGGCGTACGCCGCGTGCCCGAGATAGAGCTTGAGGTATTGCGTCCACACCGACTCGTAGATGAGGCCGGCGAACCCCGAAGCGACGAAGAGCGCGTAGAACGCGGCGCGTGGCGCCATGGCGGCGCTTATATCATGCGCATCGCATGTCCGTTTCCATTTCCGTTCCCGCCCGCCTCGGCGCCTACTACTTCGCGTTCTTCGCCTATATCGGCGTGGTGGCGCCGTACCTTTCCCTCTGGCTCGCCGCGCGCGGCTACAGCGCCCCGCAGATCGCGTTCGTGCTCGCCATGCCGCAGCTCGCGCGCGTGTTCGCGCCGACCCTGTGGGGCTGGATCGCCGATCGCACCGGCTGGCAGCGCGGCATCGTGGTCTTCACCGCTTTCTCGACGCTCGTCGGGCTTTCCGCGCTGCATTTGACGCAAAGCGCGGGCGAGGTCGCCGCGGTCATGCTCGTGGTCAGCATCATCGGCGCCGGATCGATGCCGCTCGTAGAGGCCGCCGCGCTCATGGCGACGCGCGCGAGGCCGGGCAGCTACGGCCCGGTGCGGCTCTGGGGATCGATCGGCTTCATCCTGACCGCGGTTTGCACCGGCGTCTGGCTCGACTATCACGGCGCGAGCACGATCCTCAACATCCTCATCGGCCTGTCCGCGCTCGTTCTTGTGGCGGCCTTCGGGATCCCGCCGCGCGAATCCCCTCCGGGCGAGGTGGCGCCTGCCAGCATCGGCGCGGTGCTCGCGCGCGCCGAGGTGCTCGCCTTCTTCGCCGCCTGCATGTGCATGTCGGTCGCGCACGGCGCGCTCTACGCTTTCCTGTCGATCCACCTGGAGGCCGCCGGCTATGCGAAAACGGCCATCGGCGCGCTCTGGATGCTCGGCTCGGCCGCCGAGATCGCCGCGTTCGTGTTCTTGCCGCAGCTCATGCGGCGCTACACGCTGCGCGCCCTCCTGCTTTTCAGCTTCGCGTGCGCGGCGGTGCGCTTTGTCCTCATCGGCTGGGCGGTGCACGTGCTCGCGCTGCTCATCCTCGCGCTGCTCCTGCACGCTGCCACCTTCGGGCTCTTTCACGGCGCATCGCTCGCCGCCGTGCATCGTTTCTTCGCGGGGCGGCTCGAGGCGCGCGGCCAGGCGGTCTACGCGAGCCTGACCTATGGCATCGGGGGCGCCGCCGGGACGCTCATTGCCGGCTGGGCCTGGGAGACTATGGGGCCTGGTTTTGCCTTTTCCATCAGCGCTTTATTCGGTGCTCTGGGCGGAGCATTTATCGGCTGGCGAGTGCGCGTGTAACGTGTCGGCAACATGATGAAGCCACTCATGATGAAGAAACTCCTTGTGGTTCTCGCGCTGGGGGCGCTGGCGGCTTGCGAGACCGTCGACACCACCCAGCCCGGCACGGTCGGCGTCGATCGCGACCAGCGCATGCTGGTCTCCTCGCAGGAGGTCGACGCGAGCGCCAAGCAGGCGTACTCGAAGATGATGGCCGAGGCGCAGAAGAAGGGCGTGCTCGACAGGGACGCCGCGGCCTTCCAGCGCGTTCGGGCGATCACCCGGCGCCTCGTGCCGCAGACGGTGGCGTTCCGCAAAGACGCCGGCAGCTGGCCTTGGGAAGTGCACGTGATCAGCACAGACGAGGTGAACGCCTGGTGCATGCCCTCGGGCAAGATGGCCGTCTACACCGGCCTCATCAACAAGCTGCAGGCGACCGACGACGAGCTCGCGGCCGTGATGGGCCACGAGATCGCGCACGCCCTGCGGGAGCATTCGCGCGAGCAGATCTCGCGGCAGGTCGGTACGCAAATGGCAATCGGCATTGCCGGGGCCCTCTTCGGTGTGGGCGATCTCGGACAAAGCCTGGCCGGCGCAGTGGCGGACGTGACCCTCAATCTGCCCAAGTCGCGCGGCATGGAGCAGGAGGCCGACCGCATCGGGGTCGAGCTCGCCGCGCGAGCGGGGTACAACCCGCACGCCGCCGTTTCCCTCTGGGAAAAGATGAACAAGATTGGCGGATCCTCCGGTCCCAGCTTCCTTTCGACGCATCCGTCCCCGGAAAATCGCCTGAAAGACCTGCGCGACTACGCCGAGCGCGTGATGCCGCTCTATCAGGCAAGCGCAAAACGCTGATTTGTTGTGCAATAATCATGGTTTAACGCGGCGCAGCATGCGCCTCGCCGAGCCATGGGACGCACGCTTTACGACAAGCTCTGGGACAGCCACGTCGTCCACACCGAGGACGACGGCACGGCGCTGCTCTACATCGACCGGCACCTCGTCCACGAGGTGACCAGCCCGCAGGCCTACGAAGGACTCGCGATTGCCGGGCGCAAGCCGTGGCGCATCGAATCGGTGGTCGCGACCGCTGATCACAACACTCCCACCACCGGCTGGGAACGCGGCATCGAAGGCATCGAGGATGCGACCTCGCGCCTGCAGGTCGAGACGCTCGACGCCAACATGAAGCGCTTCGGCGCGAAGGCGTATTTCCCGTTCCGCGACCGGCGCATGGGCATCGTCCACGTGGTCGGGCCGGAGAACGGCGCGACGCTGCCCGGGATGACGGTGGTCTGCGGCGATTCGCATACGAGCACGCACGGCGCTTTTGGGTGCCTCGCGCACGGCATCGGCACCTCGGAGGTCGAGCACGTGCTCGCCACGCAATGCCTGGTGCAAAAAAAGATGAAGAACATGCGCGTCACGGTCGAGGGCCGGCTCGGCCGCGGCGTCACGGCGAAGGATGTGGTGCTCGCCATCATCGGGCGCATCGGCACGGCGGGCGGCACCGGCCACGCGATCGAGTTCGCCGGCAGCGCGATCCGCTCGCTTTCCATGGAAGGCCGCATGACGGTGTGCAACATGGCGATCGAGGCGGGCGCGCGCGCCGGCATGGTGGCCGTGGACGAGACCACGATCCGCTATCTCGAAGGGCTTCCCTATTCGCCGACCGGCGCCGACTGGGAACAGGCGGTGATCTACTGGAAGACGCTCGTCAGCGACCCGGACGCGAAGTTCGACCGGGAGGTGAAGCTCGAGGCGCGCGAGATCGCGCCGCAGGTGACCTGGGGCACCTCGCCCGAGATGGTCGTGACCGTCGAGGACAGCGTGCCCGATCCGGACAAGGAGAAGGACGCGACCAAGCGCGAAGGCATGGAGCGCGCGCTGCAATACATGGGCCTGAAGCCGAGGACGCCGATCCAGGACATCAAGATCGACAAGGTCTTCATCGGCTCGTGCACGAATTCGCGCATCGAGGACCTGCGCGCGGCGGCCTCCGTCGTGCGCGGCAAGCGCGTCGCCGGCAACGTGCGCCTCGCGATGATCGTGCCGGGCTCGGGCCTCGTGAAAGCGCAGGCGGAAAAGGAAGGGCTCGATCGCGTGTTTCGCGAGGCCGGCTTCGAATGGCGCGAGCCCGGCTGCTCGATGTGCCTTGCGATGAACGCTGATCGCCTCAATCCGGGTGAGCGCTGCGCGGCCACCTCGAACCGCAACTTCGAGGGCCGCCAGGGCGCGGGCGGGCGCACGCATCTCGTCAGTCCCGCGATGGCCGCCGCCGCCGCGATCGCGGGCCATTTCGTCGACGTCAGGAAGGTCAGCTGATGGAAAAGTTCACGGTCCTGAACGGCCTCGTTGCGCCGCTCGATCGGGCGAACGTCGACACCGACGCGATCATCCCGAAGCAGTTCCTGACCTCGATCCTGCGCACCGGCTACGGGCCGAACTGCTTCGACGCCTGGCGCTACCTCGACACGGGCCAGCCGGGCATGGACAACGCGAAGCGCCCGCTCAATCCGGATTTCATCCTCAACCAGCCGCGCTACAAGGGTGCCGAGATCCTGCTCGCGCGCAAGAACTTCGGCTGCGGCAGCTCGCGCGAGCACGCGCCCTGGGCGCTGCAGGAATTCGGCTTCAAGTGCGTGATCGCGCCTTCCTTCGGTGACATCTTCTACAACAACTGCTTCAAGAACGGCCTGCTTCCGGTCGTGCTGCAGGAATCCGAGGTGGACGGCTTTTTCTACGACTGCGCGCTGCCGGGCTTCCGCCTCGTCGTGGACCTCGAGCGCCAGACGGTCTCGACCACCGACGGCTCGAAATCCTTCCGCTTCGAGGTCGACGCCTCGCGCCGGCATTCGCTGCTGAACGGCCTGGACGAGATCGGCCTCACGCTGCGCCACGCCGACAAGATCCGCGCGTTCGAAGAGCGGCGAAAATCGCAGCTTCCCTGGCTTTTCCGGTAGCGCCATGAAAACGGTGGCGGTTCTGCCGGGCGACGGCATCGGCCAGGAAATCATCGTGCAGGCAAGGCGCGTGCTGGACAAGCTCGCGCTCGGCCTCGAGTTCCGCGAGGCGCCTGTCGGCGGCGCCGCCTACGACGCGGCCGGAGATCCGCTGCCTGCGGCGACGCTCGAGACCGCCAAGAAAGCCGACGCGATTCTCTTCGGCGCGGTGGGCGACCCGCGCTACGACAGCCTGCCGCGCGCCAAGCGCCCGGAGCAGGCGATCCTGGGATTGCGCAAGGAGCTGGGCCTTTTCGCCAATTTCCGGCCGGCGCAGGTCTACCCGGAGCTCGCCGCCGCGTCCTCGCTCAAGGCGGACGTCGTGGCCGGGCTCGACATCCTCATCGTGCGCGAGCTGACGGGCGACATCTACTTCGGCCAGCCCAAAGGCATTCGGGAAAAAGGCGGCCCGAAAGGCGCCGAGCGCGAAGGCTTCGACACGATGCTCTACAGCGAAAGCGAGATCCGTCGCATCGCGCGCGTCGCGTTCGAGGCGGCACGCAAGCGCTCGAAGAAAGTGTGCTCGGTGGACAAGGCGAATGTCCTCGAGACCTCCCAGTTGTGGCGGGAAGTCGTGGTTGAAGAATCAAAGCAGTTCAAGGACGTCGAGCTGAGCCACATGTACGTGGACAACTGCGCGATGCAGCTCGTCAAGAATCCGAAGCAGTTCGACGTCATCGTCACCGGCAACATGTTCGGCGACATTCTTTCCGACGAGGCCTCGATGCTGACCGGCTCGATCGGCATGCTGCCCTCGGCCTCGCTCGACGAGAAGGGCAAGGGCCTCTATGAGCCGATCCACGGCACGGCGCCCGACATCGCCGGCAAGGGCGTCGCCAACCCGCTCGCGACGATTCTCTCAGCCGCGATGATGCTGCGCTATTCGCTCGGCGATGCGGCGGCCGCGGATCGCGTCGAGCGCGCGGTGAAAGCGGTTTTGCGCGAGGGATACCGCACGGCCGACCTATATACTGGCGGGATGAAAAAAGTGGGCACGAAAGAGATGGGCGACGCGGTGGTTGCAGCGCTATGACGCTGCGCGTCGGCATCGTCGGCTGGCGCGGCATGGTCGGGTCGGTGCTCGTGCAGCGCATGCGCGAGGAAAAGGACTTCGACCACATCGAGCCGGTGTTCTTTTCGACTTCGCAGGCGGGCGGCAAGGGGCCCGACATCGGCAAGCCCACCGAGAAGGTGGCCGACGCGAACGACGTCGCGGCGCTGAAGAAGCTGCCGGTGATCATTTCCTGCCAGGGCGGCGATTACACGAACGAGGTCTACCCGAAGCTGCGCTCGGCCGGCTGGCAGGGCTACTGGATCGACGCGGCAAGCGCGCTGCGCATGAAGGACGACGCGGTCATCATCCTCGATCCCGTCAACCTCGGGCAGATCAAGGAAGCGGTCGCGGGCGGAACGAAGAGCTACATCGGTTCCAACTGCACCGTCGGCCTCATGCTGATGGGGATGGCCGGGCTTTTCCAGCGCGACCTCGTGGAGTGGGCGACCTGCATGACCTATCAGGCCGCCTCGGGCGCGGGCGCGGCGGCGATGACCGAGCTCGTCAAGCAGATGGGGCATCTGGGTGAAGTCGCGAAGCCCGCGATCGCCGACCCGGCTGCCGGCATCCTCGAGATCGATCGCCGGGTGACCGCGGCGCTGCGCAACGGCGGCATGCCGAAGGACGAGATCGGCTATCCGCTGGCGGCGAGCCTGCTGCCGTGGATCGACAAGGACCTCGGCAACGGCCAGAGCCGCGAGGAATGGAAGGCGCAGGCCGAGGCGAACAAGATGCTCGGCCGCAGCGAGCGGCCGATCCCGATCGACGGAATCTGCGTGCGCGTCGGCGCCATGCGCTGCCACAGCCAGGCGCTGACGGTGAAGCTGAAGAAGGACGTCCCGCTCGGGGAGCTCGAGGGCATCCTCGCCGAGGCGCACGACTGGGTGAAAGTCGTGCCGAACCGGCGCGAAGAGTCGCTCGCCGAGCTCACGCCCGCGGCCGTCAGCGGCAAGCTCTCCGTTCCGGTGGGCCGCCTGCGCAAAATGCCGATGGGCGGCGAGTATCTGGCGGCTTTCACGGTCGGCGATCAGCTCCTTTGGGGCGCGGCCGAGCCGTTGCGCCGGATGTTGCGCATCCTGCTCGATGCGGGGGTGCGCTGAGTCCACGGAAACAGGGCAAATTTCCTTGTTTCCCAAGGGCCTAGCGCACCAATATCAAGTAGGCCTGTGAATTTGCAGGGCTAACGCCATGATGTTATGGTTGTCGGTCCCACAAGAACGAACGACGCGGGGGGTTCACTCAGTGGCTAAGTTGGTCGCCGGATTTCGTCTTGCCGTAGCGGCGTTGCTGCTTGCGCCGTTGCTCGCTGCTGCCGCGGGCCTGGGCAAGCTGACCGTGACCTCTTCGCTCGGCCAGCCGCTGCGGGCCGAAATCGAGATCGTCGCCCTGCAATCCGGCGAAGAAGATTCGCTCACCATAAGGCTCGCCAACGCTGAAGCGTTCCGCCAGGCCGGCATCGAGCTGAGCCCCGCGCTCATCGGCATGCAGTTCGCGCTCGACACGAAGGGCGCGCGCCCGGTGATCCGCGTGAGCACCTCGCAGCCCGTGAACGAGCCCTTCCTCGATCTGCTGGTCGAGCTGCAGTGGGCGACCGGCCGGCTGGTGCGCGAGTACACGTTCCTCCTCGATCCGCCCGAATACAAAGCCCAGGCGCCTGCGCCGGTGCCCGCGCCCGCACCGTCGGCCCAAGCGGCGCCCCAGGCCGCGCCGGCGCCTGCCGCGCCGGCCCCGAGCGCCGAGCCGCGTCCGAGCGCCGTGGCGGCGCCCGCGGCGGCAGGCGCGAAGCAGCAGGAAGTGAAGAAGGGCGACACGCTCGGCGCGATCGCCCGCCAGAACCTCCCCGAAGGCGTCACGCTCAACCAGATGCTGATCGCGCTTTATCGCGCGAACGAAGACGCCTTCATCAAGGGCAACATCAACCTCGTCCGCTCGGGCCGCATCCTCAACATTCCCGATCGCGACGCGGTGGCGGCGATCGCGGCGGAGGAAGCGAACAAGCAGGTGCAGGCGAACGCGTCGGAGTTCGCCGAGTACCGGCGCCAGCTCGGCGGCGCGGTGGCCGCCGCGCCGGCCACGCCCGTCAAGGAGCGCGAGGCGACCGGCCGCATTGCACCGAAGCCGGAAGCGCCGGCGCCCAGCGAGCCCAAAGACCAGCTGAAGCTCTCCAAGGCCGGAAAATCCAAGGCCGGCGCGCCCGAGGCGAAGGCCGCGCGCGAGGACGACCGGGTCGCGCGCGAGCGCGCGCTGAAAGAGTCCGAGTCGCGGGTCAAGGACCTCGAGAAAAACGTCGCCGACCTGCAGAAGCTGCTGGAGATGAAAAACCAGCAGCTCGCCGAGCT
>Ga0310810_10001000_pt1 | contig 28693 bp, 43 predicted proteins | sample NCmetagenome_FD_207641 | JGI IMG/M metagenome (GOLD analysis project Ga0310810, IMG submission 207641) | Soil microbial communities from experimental microcosm in Duke University, North Carolina, United States - NC | ecosystem: Engineered > Artificial ecosystem > Soil microcosm > Unclassified ... | reverse complement strand
GAGCGTGTAGCGCGAGATTTCGGCGATAGCACCCGCCATTTCAACACCGGTCGGGCCACCGCCGATGACAACGAACGTCATCGCTGTCCTGCGCGCAGCTTCGTCTTCGATTTTTTCCGCGTATTCAAACGCTAAGAGGATTCGCCGGCGTAGCTCAACAGCGTCTTCAAGACTTTTCAATCCCGGCGCGAGTTTTTCCCATTCGTCACGCCCGAAGTAGGAATGCCGCGCGCCGGTGGCGAGGATCAGATAGTCATAATCAAATACCCGATCTTTGGTTTTTACCTTTCTGGCTTCGACATCCACGAACTCCACCTCAGCAAGAATGACTTCGACGTTTTTGCATTTGCTCAAGATTGCGCGCACAGGGGCGGCAATGTCGGCGGGCGACAGCGCCGCTGTGGCCACCTGATAGAGTAAAGGCTGAAACAGGTGGTAATTTGTGCGGTCGATTACAGTCAGACGCACATCTTTACAGGCTAGCTTCTTCGCTGCCTCGAGGCCGCCAAAGCCTGCACCGACAATGATCACCTGCGGCTTCTTTGGTTCGGGCGATTGCATGCGGAAATTGTAGGGCGTTTGATTCGCTCGCGCCAGAGAGCTCACCCTGTCGGGCTTCCCGTCTATGTCGCTCGGCTCCCGCCGGCTCCATTCTGTGAACTCCGAAAGAGTTCGGAGCTGACACAGACGCCCCATAACAAAGCGTTTGTCATTGCGCCTGAGCGAACTAACTTTCCCGCCGTATGCCGAAGCCGATTGCACGCAGCAAAACGCGCAAATCAGTGGCGAAACGCTTCAAGATCACCGCCCGTGGCAAGGTCTTGAGGGCGCATCCCTCGCGACGCCATCTATTGTCGACGAAAAGCGCAAAGCGCAAACGCCAGCTAGCCAAAGCAGCGCGCGTCGATGCCACAGATGTGGCGCGAGTAAAGGCAAATCTTCCTTTCGGCTAAAAAGGTAGGGACAGTGCGCTGCGCTGTCCAGACGCCCCGCAGCGCGGCGTCTTTTGCTAGTAACGAAAATCCTCGCTGCCGTTGCTCTTTGTGTTTGGATTGTCGTCGGCGCGCTTATGGGCGTCGCACCGTACCACTGCCGATGCGTTTACACACGCACACAATGGCACCGAGATGGCGCTGCGTTTTTGAGTTGCGCATCTCTGTGGCGCGGGGAAATTTCGCCTCCGTCAGGGGCTATGGATTGAGGACTTACAAATCCCGCCAGGGCAGGAATGCAGCAACGGTAGTATGATCCTTCTTGCCGTAGTTCTCTGGCGGGCTTTTGGGTAGGGCGCGACCGCCGGGCGCGCTGTTGAGCGCAGCCGCAATGAAACTTCTCAAAATCAAAGCGACGCGTTTTTCGCAGGTTATTGAAAACTGCGGTAAGCCGCAGGTCTACACGCTGTGGCAGAAGCCAACCGCCGACCGCCACCTTCAGGCCGAAATTAAGAAAAACCGTGTGGTAACCATCCTCAAAAGCGAAAGCGGAACCGATTTCGGGATAGTCGGCTTTAAGGAAAGCAAGGAAGCGCGGTATCTGATTTTTCCAAAATCGCTAAAGCGCTTTGCGGAAAAGCGAATCGTCGGAATCGATTGGGCCCTTGTGCATGAATAAGGGCCGTTTCTTCGGATCGCATTGGCGGTTTACGCTTCAACGTTTTAACGAAGCCTTTATCCCGGCGGCCACGCCAGCGCGCGTTTGCCGAGTAAATGTACATGCAGATGGGGAACACTTTCACCCGCGTCAGGACCGCAGTTGATCACGACTCGATAGCCGCTGGACAGCTCCAACTCCTTCGCCACGTCGCGCGCAACCAGAAGCAATTTGCCGAGCAGCGCGGCGTCATTATCGGTCGCGTCCGCTAGACGCGGAACGGCCTTTTTCGGCACGATCAGGACATGCGCCGGCGCCTGGGGATCGACGTCGTGAAAAGCAATCGCGTCCTCGTCTTCCCAAATGATTTTGGCCGGAATTTGGCGGGCGATAATTTTTTCGAAAATCGTCATGAGCCTTAGCGTTTCATTAGCGCAGCGAACAATCAAGCCGCGCTCGATCAGTAGTGAACGCCAATTTTTCGCGAACGAAGCAGACAATTTCCTCGCGTAATGCGTCGCAGGCACGTGTCCATGTTTTCGTGCCGCGGAGATGCTTCACACAAAGTTGCAGCGACGAAAGTCGAAGGTTGTCAGCGCCGGCTTCGATCAAGGCGTCGATTCGCTTTTCTAACAGACCGAAAAACGCAAGCTCGTAGCCCGCACCCGCACGATGGGCGATGTCCACCAACGAAATGGAAATGGGCGGCGGCGCGGGCGTAAAGTGCCGGCAAATCTCCTTGTAACCGATCGCCTCCAACACGTCGCGCACCGTTTGCGACAGCTGGCTGAAAGCGACCACGTTTTCGTCATTTCGCAGGTGCAGATAAAAAGCAATGCTTTCGGTCACGTGGTCAGTTAGCCACCAGCCCGGGTAACCCGCTTCGTTAGCGGCCCGCGTAAGCGCCGCGTGAAGCCAGTCACGGTTGAACTCGAAGAGTTGTCCCGACGGCGTCCGGAGATATGGAAATTCTTCCTTAAACGCGACCATGATTTTTGATTGCGCGCTCGCGCGAACGGCGGGCGACGTTTGCGTTCTCTTTCATTGTCTCAGGAGGAAACAATTCCCGTTGAAGCGCATTTGGTTTGATTCGGCGTCCCAATGTGTGGATGGCATCCACAAATTGGTCGACGTCCTCAAAGCGCTGGTAAACCGACGCGTAACGCAAGTACGCCACCTCATCGATCTCGCGCAGCTTTTCAAGCACTCTCGCGCCGATCAATGAAGAAGGAACCTCGCGCCCGCCGGTCTCAAGTTCGTGCACGATTTCGTCCACCATGTCCTCCAACGTAAGCAAACTGGTGGAACGCTTTTCAAAAGCTTTGGCGATGCTGGCAGCAAGTTTGCGACGGTCAAACGGCTCATGTGCTCTGTTGGATTTTATCACGCGCAGGTCCGAACGTTCGATCTCCTCATAGGTGGTGTAGCGGTATTTGCACTTTAGACACTGGCGGCGACGACGGATGCTGGAACCATCGCGCGATTGACGGGAATCGATGACTTTGTCGTCACGCGACCCGCATTTGGGGCAACGCATAGTGTCTGAGGCTTATTAGCACACCATAAATTGTGGCGTCAATGTTTTCGTTTCAATTTTACGACAAAAAACATCGAATGCTGAATGAACTACCAACGCCGCGCATTCAATTCGAAGTTGGATGTTCGATGGCGATGATATAGCGGTAGCGCCAGCAACTCAGACGCAGTTCGATGCAAAATCGCAAAACACGCACCGCAACCTATGGCCCGTGGTTGGTTGGCCTGGGTGCTGCGCTGTGGGGAACAGAAAGCGCGTGGCGCATCCCGCTAAACGAATTATTTGACGCAAAAGTAATCGTCTTTTGGGAACACGTTTTCATCCTGATCATGTTCCTGCCGATTCTGATCTCGCGATTGGACGAAATCCCGAGAGTGCGGGCACGCACATGGGGCTTTTTGATTTTCTCGGGGTTCGCCGGTTCCGCGGTGGGCACGGTCTTTTTCACGCTGGCGTTGAAGTACGGCAACCCCACGGTGGTAAACGTGGTCCTGAACATTCAGCCCCTTATCTCAACGCTCGGCGCGTTCCTCCTTTTCGGTGATCGTCTTGCTCGCCAGTTCTTCCTTTACGCTGGGATCGCAATCGTCGCAGGCGTGTTTGTATCGGTTGCGTATCCGACGCAGATCGGAGATTCATTTGAACGCGCGGGTCTGAACGTGGGCACAGGGTACGCCCTGATCTGTGCGTTGTTTTGGGGTCTGTCTACCGTCGCCGGACGCGGTGTGATGGTTGGTATGTCACTGCGACTCGCCTCCAGTATGCGCATCGTAATCGGACTGGTTTGCATGACGCTCATTCTTTTGGCTTACGGGAAAATGAATGGCGCGGCGCTCTGGCCCGAAGCGGCGCAAGCACACCCAATAAAAGCCATCGTGTTGCTGTTTTTCCTCGCGTCGATCTCAGGCGGAATTCCGCTCCTGTTTTATTTTAAAGGGTTGCATCTCACCCGCGCATCCACAGCCGGTTACTTCGAAATGATGCAAACGCTCGCCGCGGTCTGTATCACCTGGGGTTTCTTTCACGCCAGTCTTCATCCGCACCAGGTAATCGCGGCTATCGTTCTCATTGCTGCAGTAGCGATGGTGCACCACATCCAACAACGGGTCGAACCTCATAACTGATCGCGCCAAGCTTCGGTTCCATTTTCGCAGCCTCAGGCTGGCAGCTTCACGATCTCGACCTCGGTCTAACCGACGAAAAGCATTAATTTCCGACATCATTCGCAGAACGAGTCGCTCGATTGCAATGCAACTTCCTACACGAGGCCAAACTCGCGGGCTCGCTTTGGAAGCACTCCGTGTTTTGCGCAAAGATCTGCGAACGTCTGCAACCCTTGCTTCTCTCGAGTTCCAAAGCCGAATCGAAGATGCTTGTGGTAGTAACGATCGAGAAATTCCCGGGGGACTTCATGTTTGTTATCAGCCACGTCCGCAACAGCGTCTGACACGATGGCCGGGATATCGGCAAGATTTTCATCTCGTAATCCGCGTAAGCGTTGAGCGATCGACTTTGCATCGGGGACTTCGGGCCGGATCAACCAGAGCGCGTACACAAACGGAAGCCCGGTAAGTTTCTTCCATTGCTCACCAAGATCCCAGAATTGAAATGCACGGGCGTGGTTTTGCCGGAACCTGATTGCTTGATCGCCGATGATGAGACGCGCGCGAGGTAATCCTGTGTTCTCCGGAGTACCGCCGGTCAGACGAGGGGTCAATCCAAGCTCCGCTAGAAGACAACGCAAAAGATTCACCGCAGTTTCAGATGCCGGATCAAGTTCGATTTCCCCGACGTCCGACAACGCGCCACGGTGCGCGACCACTACACTGTAAACCGGGCCGTCGGATGAAATGGAAACGTCGTTAACGATTCGATAGGTCGGGTTGCGCAGAAATTCGAAGCTGGAAACAAGCGCGACTTCAAGCTGCCCTTTCGCGAGTCGCTGACACAAAGCGGACGGATGGTCGAACTCAACATTACCGGGCCAGCCGCGGATGAGCGGACGAGCGTTTAAGTACTTAACGCAGCCGACGCGGACGGATTTCAATTTGCGACGTGATCAAAGGCGCAGTCATCCTGAGCCCCGAAAGCTTTCCGGGTCGAAGGATCCCGCGAACTTAGCTGTGAGTCTTGCACCGGGATTCCTCGACTTCGCTCGGAATGACACGAGCTACGCGCACGCAAGCTCGGCAGACGCTGCCGCCGCGTGCGTCCCATCCGACCGGTGCGAAATATGCCGGTAATGACTGTCGCGCTGGACAGGCTCGCGGCCAGCTTCGCGGATGGCGTGTTCAAGCGCGGCGATGGTTTGCTGTTGCGGCGTCGTGGCGCCGGCCATGTGGAAAATTTTTTCCTCCAAGATTGTTCCATGGAGATCGTCCACACCGTAGCTCAGCGAGACCTGCGCGAGAGGCAATCCGAGACTGACCCAATACGCCGTCAGGTGGTCGATGTTGTCGAGGTAGATACGGCTCACCGCGAGATTGCGCAGTTGTTCGAACGCAGAGGCGCGTTTGATGTGAGCAAGGATTCCGTGGGCTTGCGTCGGCTCGAACGCAAAAGGAACAAACCCGGTGAACCCGCCAGTCTCATCCTGCAGTTGCCGGAGTTGGCGCAAATGCTCAGCCCGATGAGCAAGCGTTTCGATGTGTCCGTAAAGCATCGTGCATGTGCTGCGGCCGCCCATCGAATGCCAGGTGCGATGCACGTCGAGCCATTCAGCGGCCGTTTCCTTTCCGCGGCAAATTTGGTCGCGCACGATCGGATCGAAAATCTCGGCGCCACCCCCGGTAATCGAACCAAGTCCGGCTTCGCGCAAAATTTCCAGCGTATCTCGAATCGGCATCTTGAAGACCCGCTGAGCCAAATGGCGGGCTTCGATGGCAGTGAATGCCTTTATGTGCAGGTGTGGATCAAGCGCTCGCAGTCTTCTCAACAGTTCGAGGTACCACTCTTTTTTCAAAGTCGGGTGCAATCCGCCGACCATGTGCACCTCGGTCACGCCAAGCGGAAGCGCATCCGTCACGGCCTGAACGATTTCGTCAATTGCGTATTCGAATGCGTGGGCGTCGCGTTTCCTGGCAGCAAACGCGCAGAACTGGCAGGATAAAATGCAGATGTTTGAGTAGTTGATGTAACGATTGTGAATGTAGGTCGCGTAATTCCCGTTCTTTCGCTCTCGCGCCGCGTTGGCGATCATTCCGAGAGCGTTAAGATCATTTGTTCCATAGAGCGTCAGAGCATCGCCTTCAGAAATCCGCTGCTGCGCCTCGACCTTCTCCGCAATCGGTCGAAGTTCTTTCGGAATGAGCTGATAGTTCATCGGCAGACCTGCTTAATCGCGCGTGGAGAAGCATGCACAGGGCGTTGGCGGGTTGCAACAAAAACGATGGCCACGAGGATTGTGGACGGCAGAGCTTCATATTTCTGGCAAGTTTTGCCGTGTGCCAACGTCTAACTCACGATGTCCCAGAATGATCGAGGAAACCAGGGCAGATCGGAAGAAGATGCCGATGATGTCAGGCTGATGCAGTTGGTCGGCCGGGGGGATACTTGGGCATTTGAGCAGCTCATCGAAAAGCATCAGACGCTTGTAGCGGGCACGGTCGCCCGCATGCTCGGCAGCAGTTCTGACGTGGAAGACATAGCGCAGCAGGTATTTATCCGGGTATGGAAAAGTGCGCGCCGATATGTTCCGCGCGCCAAGTTTACGACCTGGCTGTTGAAAATCACGCGCAACCTGGTGTTTAATGAGATGCGCCGCACCAGGCGTCGTCCTCATGTCCCCCTGCAATCAGAGGGAGGCGCGGAAGACCCACCATTGAAGGATGAGACGAACCTCGCGCCGGACGAATCTCTTTTGGAGTTGGAACTGCAGCAGGCAATCGAAGAGGCGATTCAGCGGCTCCCGGAGACCCAGCGAATGGCGCTCGTGCTGCGCAGATATCAACAGCTTAGCTACGAACAAATCGCCGAGGTCCTCGATCTGTCGGTGCCGGCTGTCAAAAGCGTCCTTTTTCGCGCGCGCACAGAACTGCGTTCACGGCTAAGCAAATATCTCGATTAATTCCCTAATCGGGTCTCACTCGCGCTCCTCATCTTCAAGGACTCGACCTCGCACGCGTGTCTCGGTGTGATGGGTCAACACGTGCACGCGTCCATCGCTCCCCCGAAAAAATGCGCTTAAGATCCAGCTGACGAAACTGATCACGATCGCGCCCCAGAACGCGCTCCAGAAGCTGTCTACATGAAATCCAGCAACAACACTCGGTACTAGAAGCAGCAGGAGTCCATTCAAAACGAGAATGAACAATCCCAGCGTCAGGAGAATGACCGGTGCGCTGAGGATCAACAGAAACGGCCGCACAAAGGCATTAAGAATACCAAGCAAAAGAGACGCCCCGATAAGCGCCGCGAACGTGTCGTAACGGATCCCGCGGATGATGGATGAAGCGACCATCACTGCAATCGTCGTCGCAGCCCAGCGGAACACGAATTGTTTTATGCCGATCACGTCTCCCCTAAATTATCCAGGCTCGTAAAGAGGGCGAGAAAGCACTTGCGAACGAGCCGATGAACGATAAACGAGTTGAAGTCATTTAACCACTGAACACCTGTGCCAAAGAAAACGAAAACTGCCGAAGATGTAAATCAACCCTCGCCAGAGTCAGACGCGTCGACTGCAACAAGAAAAACCGGCAAACGGCAGACGTCACGACGTGCAACCGCAGCGAAAAAGCCACGGAAGCGGAGAGATACTAGCGAGCCAAGTACACACATTTCAGCCTCTCCACAGGAGGACGTGACGCCCATGTCCCGCGAACCTTCGGAGGACGCCGTTCGTCTTCGAGCCTATTTCATTTCCGAGCGCCGGCGCAGATTTGCTTTGCCGGGCGACACGGAGTCCGATTGGCTCGAAGCGAAGCGCCAGCTTCTGGCCGAGGCTCGTCGCTAAACTCGAAGAAAAGCAAGACCAACACAATGGAAAGTGCTTTGGCCGACCTGGCGCAAGCGTTGCGAGAACGGCTCGCGATCATTCACGATGAGCAAAGCCGCCGAAACCCAGACGTCCACATGGCGCGGCTGCGCACTATCTCGGAAAAGATCGACGAATTGCAAGCGGCGCTTCCGCAGCGAATCGATCCGCGTTTAACTCATTATCTTCAGCAGCATAGCTACGAGAAAGCGCTCGAATTTATCGAGTCGATATAGGCGTCTGCGATACGATTCTCAAGCGTACGCGCCTTGGCCCGAGTCCTTGCGCGCACGCAATTCCGCCAGCATGACGCTCTCCTTCATATCGCCGGCCCATTTCGGGCGTAATTGAAAGTGGGGTTCATCCATAAACGTTTTTCCAGTTGCCGCCCCAATCCAATCCCAAATCCATTCCGAGGGCGCCGACTGCTTTGTACTTGGGCGATTCGCCCAAGTAATTGGCCCCCTCAAACACGCCCACATCGAAGGCGATCCCGAAATTATGATTCGAAAAACCGCCGCGAGCGTTGGTGACGATGCGCCCGGGCTTGGTGCGGCCTTGCGTGAAAAGCTCGTTCTGCTCGTCATACGTGCGCATGCCGGCAATCACCTTAATGGTGATGCCATGTTGGGCCGCTTTCTTCACCAAAGCCCGCGCATACGGCTGCACTTGTGGCAATAAGGTCGCGATCGCCTTCTCGCTGCGGTCGTCCACACGATCACGCGCTCCCGCTCGTACTGCTGCCGATTTCGCTACGGACGTCTTACGAGGTGGACCCGCCTTTGCGCGACAAATCCGATTATAAATTGCGTTCCACGTCTCCGGCCCGGCTGTGCCATCCACCTCCACTCCGAGCGCCTTCTGCACCGCGCTGATTATGTCGGAAAGGTCCACTGTTAAAGATCGATCGTTTAATCCTTCGGCTTGGTTCTGCAAGAAACGACGCCGAATGTCACGAACAAATTGAGAGAGAAGCCTTGATTAGGGCGCGAAGCCTTAGACCGCTCCCGCGAATGGGAGGAAACACACGCGGGCGCTTGGCTTACCGCGAGTACAGCTCGACGACTAGCTGTTCGTTGACGATCGGCTGCATTTCTTCCCGAGACGGGATGCGCGCGACTTTGCCGCTGAGTCCATCGCGATCGACTGTGAGCCAGTCGGGCACGGGAACAATCTGCGTGAGATCAAGGTTACGCAGCACTAGTTGCCGCGATTTCGGCTTGTCCTTGATGGTAATTTCGTCGCCTGCTTTCACATTACATGAAGCGACGTTGACGCGACGCCCGTTCACGAGCACATGCCCATGCGACACAAGTTGGCGCGCTGCACTACGCGTGTTGGCGAACCCAAGCCGGTAAACAACATTATCGAGTCGCGTTTCCAACAACTGGAGCAGCGTTTCACCCGTGACACCACGCTTGCGCAACGCACGCTGGAAAATGCGGCGGAACTGTCGTTCAAGCAGACCGTACTGATAGCGCAGCTTCTGTTTTTCACCGAGGGCAATCGCGTAGTCGGATTGCTTGCGTCGGGACCCCCTCGGGCCGTGGATGCCAGGTGGATAGTTCTTTCGCTCCAATGCTTTTGACGAGCCGAAGATCGGCACGCCGTAACGCCGGCTTACCTTGGTTTTTGGTCCTGTATATCTGGCCATTGGATCTTGTTAAATCGTTGAATCGTTAAACCGTTTAAGCGGTGGCATTAAACCCTGCGTTGCTTTGGCGGACGACAACCGTTGTGCGGCACGGGCGTAACGTCGCGAATCACGGTGAGGTCAAGCCCGATCGCCTGCAAGGCGCGCACTGCAGATTCGCGTCCTGCTCCCGGTCCTTTGACCAACACCTCCACTTCTTTGAGCCCATGACCCATTGCCTGGCGCGACGCATCCTGAGCCACCATTTGGGCAGCATAAGCGGTGCTTTTGCGCGAACCTTTGAAGCCAACCTTGCCGGCGCTCGACCATCCGATCACGTTGCCTTTCAGATCAGTGATCGTCACGATCGTGTTATTGAATGTGGCGAGCACATGTGCGACGCCTGAATGAACGTTCTTGCTCCCTTTTGCTTTGACGATCTTCGGCTTGTCAACCTCTTCGGCGGAAAGGGAAAGATTTTCGGGAGCTCCCACTGCAGGCGCTTGCTGTTCCTTCTTCGGCTTTGCCATCTTCTTTGCTGCGCCACGTTTGGGCGCTGCTTCAGCTTTCGGAGCCGCCTCTTTAGCTGCTTCAGCTTTGGGAGCTGGCTCTTTGGTTGCTTCAGCTTTCGGAGCCGCCTCTTTGGTTGCTTCCGCTTTCGGAGCCGCCTCTTTGGCTGCTTCCGCTTTTGGAGCCTCCTCTTTAGCAGCTGATTGCTTTTCACCAGCTTCGCCGGGCGTTTTCGTTTCGTCCGGATTTGTGGGATTCGTTTCTTCAGCCATATGAGTCGCTCTTAGACTTTGCCGGCTTTCGCGTCGGGATTGCGAATTACCCCCACCGTTTTGCGAGGTCCTTTACGTGTCCGCGCATTTGTGGAAGTGCGTTGACCGCGCACGGGCAAACCTTTGCGGTGACGGATGCCGCGATAAGAATTGATCGCCTGTAGGCGTTTCAAATTGCCTTGTACGTCACGGCGCAGATCGCCCTCGATCTTGAGCTTGTTGTTCGTGATCGCGTGGATGATCTCATTCAACTGCTGCGGTGTAAGATTTTTCGCCCGGATGTTTGGGTCGATATTCGTCTGCTCGAGGATACGTCGCGAGGTACTAAAACCGATCCCGTAGATATACGTCAGAGATACCTCGACGCGTTTGTCTGCTGGAATTTCAACTCCTAGTAATCTTGGCATGGTCTTACAATACTCCTGTTTACGCCGTCATCCCGAGCGAAGTCGCTTCGCTCCGCTCAGAATGACAGTTACTCATGTATCACCCTTGTCTCTGCTTGTGCCGCGGGTTTTTGCAGATCACGTGCACGACGTTCTTGCGCTTCACGATCCGGCAACTCGCACAAAGTCTCTTTACTGATGGTCGTACTTTCATAATTCGCGAAATCGAAAACCGCGGCCGCACGCCGGGTGGTCATCTGTGGCGATAAATAATTCGCCCTTTCGACAAATCGTAAGGTGAAATCTCTAGCATAACTTTGTCTCCTGGCAAGATCCGAATGAAATGCAGACGCATTTTGCCGGAGATGTGTGCCAGCACGCGACGGCCACTCGGAATGTCGACCCGGAACATAGTGTTAGGCAGCAACTCGACGACGGTGCCCTCTACCTCAATTGCGTCTTTGCGCGCCATGTCAGAATTTCGGGGTCGCCCTTCGTAATCAGAACCGTGTGCTCGAAGTGCGCCGACGGCAGGCTATCCGCCGTGCATACTGTCCAGCCGTCATCCAGCAATCGAACATCGGACGTGCCGATGTTAATCATCGGCTCAATCGCGAGCGTCATCCCCGCTTTCAATTTTGGTCCGCTGCCGCGTTTGCCGTAATTGGGGATTTGGGGCTCCTCATGCATTTTGCGTCCAACACCATGCCCAACAAATTCGCGGACTACCGAAAAAGCATATCGCCGCGCTTCATCCTCAATTTCGGCGCAAATGTCCCCAACACGCCGGCCTTCATAGGCAACACTGATAGCGCGGGCGAGCGCGTTTTCGGTCGCACGCAGCAACTGATCCGTGCGCTCGTCGATGATTCCTACGGGAACAGTCGTGGCGTTATCGCCAACCCAACCATCCTGAACAATGCCGATGTCGAGCTTCACGATGTCGCCATACTGAATGCGCCGCTGGCTGCCGATACCGTGAACTACTTCGTCGTTAAGGGAGATGCAAATGTTCCCGGGAAAGATGCGATGCCCGAGCCGATAACCCAAAAAGGCGCTTTTTACGCCGGCGTCGCTCATGAAGTCCGCAGCTGACTGATCCACTTCTTTGGTTGTAATTCCAGGGCGGATCAGATCGCTGACCCGCTCCAGTACGTCGCTCGCTGTGCGACACGCCTGCCGCATCTTCTCGATTTCCCGCGCGTTTTTGATCGGAATCATTTCGACGTCTTGTCCTCAATCAATCTTTCGATGTCGGCAAAGACCACATCGCGGTCGCGGTTCCCGTCGATACGATGCAAAATCGACAGCTTTTTATAAAAGGATCCCAGCGGTTCCGTCTTCGTGTGGAACTCCTGCAAACGTGTTTGCAACACGCCTAGATCATCATCATTCCGGCGCTCCAATCGGCCGTCGCAATACGGGCACACGGGACGGTTCGCGAACTGTGCGCTCGATGAGCTCGTGGTGAAACCGCACTCGCCGCATTGAAGCCGCCCTGTGATGCGATCGCGCACAGTCTCCTCCGATACTTCCAGCCAGATCGCCACATCCAGCGCTGTGCGTAACTTCGTCAACATCGACATCAAACTTTCGGCCTGCGGCAATGTTCGGGGAAATCCGTCGAAAACGAATCCGTGGCCGCCATGCAAGCGCAACCAGTCCTCGATGAGTTCGATGATGATCTTGTCCGAAACCAGTCCGCCGCTGCGGAGCACTTCGGCGGTCTCCTGCCCCAGCGGCGTTCCCAAATCGCGTTCACGGCGCAGAATTGCCCCGGGTGAAGTCACCGGAATCCCAAAGTGCCGCGTAATCATTTCCGCCTGTGTTCCTTTGCCGGAACCGGGCGGGCCGAGAAGAACAAGCCGCCTTTTCACCTATCGCCCATAGAGAAAGATCGCGACCCCGGCAATCACGAGCACCGCAATGCCCACACCAAACCAGATCAAGGTGCCACTGCCTACCGCTTCGCCGCGCGCGTAAGCGGCGCGATCAAACGAGCGCCCGCGGATTCGGCCCTTGCGCAAAAATCCGTCGTAATGCCGCTGAATCAGATGGGTCTCCACTTGCCGCATGGTATCGAGCATGACGCCTACAATGATCAACAAGCTTGTTCCGCCGAAGAACTGAGCCGTGATGACCGGCACATTCAGCCATTGGCTGAGCAAGCTTGGGAACACCGCGATCAGCGTCAGAAAGATTGCGCCGGCAAAAGTCAGGCGCGTCATGGTGTAATCGAGGAAGTCCGCAGTCGGTTTGCCCGGCCGCACTCCGGGGATGTATCCTCCGTATTTCTTCAGGTCGTCTGCGATTTGCGTCGGTTGAAACTGCGTGGCGACCCAGAAGTAGCTGAAGAAGAAAATCATCGCCGCAAGAGCGACATAATGCGGCCAGCCGGTCGAAAGCGCTGCAGCGATGCGATTCGCAGTGGGACTGTTCTGGAAGCCGTAGCTCACAATCGTCGCAGGGAACAAGAGCAGCGCCCACGCAAAGATGATCGGCATCACGCCCGCATAATTCACTTTCAAAGGCATGTATTGCGTTTGGCCGCCGTACATTTTCCGGCCGACCACGCGCTTCGCGTACTGCACAGTGATTTTACGGACGCCTTGCGTAATGGCGATTACTGCGGCGATGACAAAGATGAGGACTAAAACGAGCAACACCAGCACCATCGGGTTCACCTGGCTCGCCCCCTGCCCCGATGGAACAAAAGTCTTCCACGCCTGCACCAGCGCAGCGGGCAGCCGCGCAACAATCCCTATGGTGATGATGAGAGAGATGCCGTTGCCGATACCGCGCTCGGTGATTTGATCGCCCAACCACATTAAGACCAACGTGCCGGTCGTTAGGGAAATCACCGTCACGATTCGGAACTTCCAACCAAGATCGTCCACCAGCGGCACCCCAAGTTGCCTGATTGTGTCAGTAATTCCGGGCAGCATCGTGTGATACGACTCCGGGTGCTGAAAGGAGAGCGCCAGCAAGTAACCTTGGAAGATGCACAGCACTAATGTCGTGTAGCGCGTCAACTGCATGATCTTCTGGCGACCGCCGTCTTCGCGCGCCAGCCTGCCGAGTCGCGGAATCACCGCAGTCAGCAGCTGCATCATGATCGACGCGCTGATGTACGGCATGATCCCGAGAGAAAAGACGGCGCAGTTTTCCAGCGCGCCGCCACTAAACAAATTAAACAGTGCGGCCAGACCGCCTCCGGTGCGCTGGCTAAGCGAAGTCCGAAACCATTCTTGCAAAACTCCCTGATTCACACCCGGTGTGGTGATCGCAGCGCCCAAGCGCACAAGCACAATTACGGCCAGCGTAAACAAAATGCGCCGGCGCAGTTCCGGTATCTTGACGGTATTTAAGAACGCCGAAATCATTCGCTTTTCTTCGTGCGCGATTTCGTTTTCTTAACTGGCGGCTTGGCTTTCGCGACCGCAGCCTCTGGCTTCGCTTCAGAGGAAGCATCGTCAGCTTTGCCTTTTTCAATTCTGCGCGCTTCGCGCAGCGTGACAGTTCCACCGGCCTTTTCAATTTTTTCGCGAGCGGTCGCACTGATCTTGTCGGCTTGCACTTCGATGCCGTGCTTCAGCTCGCCGTCGCCTAGAATCTTGATCCCGGCAAAATGACCGCGGATGAGATTCGCTTCGCGCAATGATTGTTCATTTACGACTGTGCCGGCCTCAAATGCATTGAGGTCACTCACGTTCACAACAGCATAGTGCTTGTGAAACGCTGCATTATTAAATCCGCGCTTCGGCAATCGCCGAATCAGCGGCATTTGTCCGCCTTCGAAGCCGAGGCGGATACTTCCACCCGAGCGCGCTTTTTGGCCTTTGCTCCCCTTCCCGCTGGTTTTCCCGTGTCCTGAGCTTTCACCGCAACCGAGGCGTTTAACGCGATGCCGCGAGCCGGGGCGCGGCCGCAAACTATGAAGCCGCATCATGTGATTCACCTCTTCCATCGCGGGACGGAATCCCGCGCACTTTAAAAATTTGATCCTTCCGGCGAAGCGATCGCAGGGCGGCGATCGTCGCCTTCACCACGTTGGCGTGATTGCTTGACCCGAGCGATTTCGCCAGCACGTCGCGAATGCCGGCCGCTTCCGCAACGGCTCGCACGCCACCCCCGGCGATGATCCCTGTTCCGGGCGACGCCGGGCGCAGCAGCACTCGCGCACCGTCGAACTCGCCCACCACTTCATGTGGAATCGTATTTTCGTTCAGTGAAACTTTTTCCATTGCTTTGCGTGCGGCCTCAGAGGCTTTCCGGATCGCCTCGGAAACTTCGTTGGCTTTACCAAACCCGTATCCCACCCGTCCATCGTGGTCGCCGGCGACAATCAAGGCGCTAAAGCTGAAGCGCCGGCCGCCCTTCACCACTTTTGCGCAGCGATTTATGAACACGACTTTCTCACTCGTGTCACCCTTTGCAGTCGATGCCCTTTCTTGCCTGCGCGAGTCTCCTCGCTTTCCTGAGTGTGTGTGATTCATGAATTAAAACTTTAAGCCGCCCGCGCGCGCCGCATCGGCGAGTACTTTCATTTTTCCGTGATAACGAAACCCGCCGCGATCAAAAACAACCTGGTCGAGGTTCTTCGCACGTGAGCGTTCCGCAATTGCCTTGCCGACTAGTTCCGCCGCAACTTGGTTTGCGCGCGCTTTAGTTTCGCCAAGTAACGAACGTTCAGCAGTCGATGCAGCCGTGATTGTGCGTCCCGCATCGTCGTCGATCACTTGCGCATAAATATGTTTCCCGGAAAAATGGACTGCCAGCCGCGGCCGTTGCGCAGTGCCTGCAACTTTTTTCCTGATCCTTTGATGAATGCGCCGTCGCGCTGCCTTACGAAATGTCGCCATGCTTATTGAACGGTCTTGCCTACCTTGCGACGAATCTGCTCGCCTGCGTAGCGAACACCTTTGCCCTTGTAAGGTTCCGGCGGATAAAAACCTCGGATATCGGCTGCAACCTGGCCCACTAATTGTTTATCGACGCCCTCGATGGTGAGCTTGGTGTTATCGGCCACTGTGATTTTGATGTCTTTCGGGATTGGAAATGCAACCGGATGCGAGAAGCCGAGGCTCAAGTTGAGATTCGATCCCTGAACGGCCGCCCTGAAACCGACGCCTTCGATTTCCAGTCGCTTGGTGAACCCTTCGCTGACTCCCTGAACCATGTTGTACACGAGACTGCGCGAAAGTCCGTGCAACGCTTTCACGCTACGCGTTTCCGCTTCCCGCGCCAACGATACACGGTTGTCTTGCACGCTCGCCTTGATTTCGCGGGGAAGCGTCCATTGCAATTTCCCCTTCGGCCCTTCTACCGACACCCGTCCGCCATCGCCGACGTTGACCTTAACCTTGTCGGGAATTTCGACCGCTTTGTTTCCGATTCGTGACATGGAGTTCGTAATTCGTTGATTCTTATAACGTAAAATCGTTACCAGACGTAAGCCAGCAGTTCGCCGCCAATCTTTTGCTTTCTTGCTTCGCGCCCCGACAAAATGCCTCGCGAAGTGGAAAGGATCGCCAGACCCATTCCACCAAGGACCCGCGGGATTTCATTCGCGCCAACGTAACGACGCAAACCGGGGCGACTGACTCGCCGCAATCCTGCAATCGCGCTTGATCGATCCACAAGTTTATTGATGACCTTGATTCGCGGATGAGCGGCGCTCGTGTCGACCGAGTAATCCGAGATGTAACCTTCCTCTTTTAGGACGCGTGCGACTTCGGCTTTGATTTTCGAGTACGGTATGAGCACCTCCGGTTGTTGGGCACGCGCGCCGTTGCGCACGCGCGCCAGAAAATCAGCAATAGGGTCTGTCACAGTGCTCATACAAAAAATCAGGCGGCTTGCGCGGCGGGCTTCCTTGCCCGGTCGCTGAACGGCATGCCCAATTCGCTTAACAGCGATTTAGCTTCCTCGTCCGTTCGCGCCGTGGTGACAATTGTAACATCAAATCCAATGTTGCGCTTGATTTTGTCGAGCTCGACTTCCGGAAAAATCGACTGGTCCGAAACGCCGATCGTGTAATTGCCGTGCTTGTCGAAACACCGCGGTGATACGCCGCGGAAATCGCGAATGCGCGGCAGGGCAGCCTTGATGAAGCGCTCAAGAAATTCATACATATGGTCGCCGCGCAACGTGACCTTCGCGCCGATGGCCTGGTTTTTGCGCAATTTGAAGTTGGAAATACTTTTTTTCGCCAGCCTCTCCACAGGGCGCTGTCCTGTGATCAACGCGAGCTCCGCTTTGGCTTCTTCCAGCGCTTGCTTCACGTCGGCATGTGAGCCGACCGAAGTATTAATCACGACCTTCTCGACCTTTGGGATCTGATGGACGTTTTTGTAGCCGTGGCGTTTCTGGAGCGCCGGCATGACGTTCTCTTTATAGTGACGACGAAATTCGTTTTCCATACGATCAAGCTGTCATTCTGAGCGAAGCGAAGAATCTCACAATCACGCTGTAGGGTTACTTGCGGGCTCCCTCGCTCCGCTCGGGATGACCACCTTGCTTTTGTTTTTTTGATTTCTCGCCCTTTTCTGGCTTCTCCCGCTCGAGCAATCGCACATTGGAAATGTGAATCGGACCCTCGCGTTCGGCGATCTTCCCGCTCGGATTATCCTGCGATTTTCGCAGGTGCTTCTTGATAATGCGAACCCCTTCGACCAAGACGCGCTGCTTACCGGGAAAAACTGCGAGGATTCGTCCGGAAGAACCACGGAAGTTCCCCGAGATGACCTCGACCTGATCGCCTTTTTTAACGTGATGCTTAATGCGGTTCATAACACTTCCGACGGAACATAGGCTTCTAGCCTGTGCGCCCAGCAGGCTTGTAGCCTGCTGCAACGGGCAACATGCCCGTTGGGCACACAGACAGAATGTCTATGTCCCTTCCTCATAAGACTTCCGGTGCGAGCGACACAATTTTCATAAAGTTGCGCTCACGCAGTTCGCGCGCGACGGGGCCGAAAATGCGGGTGCCGCGCGGATTCAAATCCTTATCGATAATCACGATGGCGTTGTTATCAAAGCGCAGTAGCGAACCGTCTTCGCGCCGGATTGGCTGTTTCGTGCGAACCAGGACTGCACGCACCACTTCGCCCTTTTTAACTGTCCCCGTCGGGCTGGCTTCCTTCACGTTGGCAGTGATCACATCGCCGATGCCGGCGTAGAGCGTTCGTTTGCCAATTACACCGATCATCGTCGCCATGCGGGCGCCGGTGTTGTCAGCCACATCCAGTCTGGATCGAATTTGGACCATCGAAATCTTCTCTGCTTCCTTTTGCTCCTACTTGTGAACGACATCCACGAGTCGCCACCGCTTGAGTTTGCTCATTGGGCGCGTTTCCATAATGCGAACAGTGTCGCCGGGCTTGGCCTGGTTCTGTTCGTCGTGCGCATAAAATTTCTTCATCTGCTTGACGATCTTACCAAACTTCGGGTGCGGCACTCGCGTGACTGTCCGAACGACGATCGTCTTGTCCATGCGGCTGGAAACCACCTCGCCTGTGCGCGTCTTGCGCGTAGCACGACGAGTCGCCTTCTCAGCCTGCGTCGATGTTGGTGATGGAGATTCTTGCTCGGCCATGATCTATTTTCCCTCAGGTTTTTTCGCGCGGTGCGACAGCTCTGTTTCAATTCTGGCGAGGTCGCGCCGAAGTAGACGCAGTCTGCTCGGCTGCTCGAGCTGACCGCTCTGCTGTTGCAGACGCAAATGCAGACTTTCCTGACGCAGGTCGCGTCGCTTGGTCAGCAACTCGTCCTTAGCCAGCTCGCTGAGTTCTTTCATTTTCATGGTTGTTAGGCAGCCCTCACGCGATGGCGTGAGAGAAACTTGGTCCGCACAGGTAGTTTGTCGGCAGCGAGGCGCAAAGATTCACGCGCGACCGATTCCGGCACGCCATCCAGTTCAAATAAAATGTTGCCCGGTCGCACGGTGGCAACCCAAAACATGGGCTGGCCTTTACCCTTACCCATGCGCGTTTCCGGTGGACGCGAGGATACTGGTTTATCCGGGAAAACACGGATCCACAACTTTCCTTTGCGCTTCATATTGCGAGTGAGCGCAACGCGGGCGGCTTCCAGTTGCGTGTTGGTTATCCAAGCACGCTCGAGTGTCTGCAAACCAAACTCACCAAAATCGATACTGAGGTTGCGCGAAGCAGTCCCCTTTCGGCTCCCACGCTGGGCTTTCCGATACTTCACTCGTAGTGGCATCATTGGCATAGGCGTTCCTCCTAAACTTCAGCTGGCTCGGGTGGCGGCGGCGGTGGCGCGGCAGGAGCAGGGGGCGGTTCGGCTGGCCGCTCTTCTTTTCTACAGATCCAACATTTCACGCCGATTTTGCCGTAAACCGTGTTGGCCTCAGCAAAACCGTAATCAATCGGGGTGCGCAGCGTGTGAAGTGGAATTTTTCCCTCGCGGTACCATTCCGAACGCGAAATTTCAGCGCCGTTCAGTCGACCGGAGGAACGGAGCTTGATCCCCTCAGCGCCAAAATCCATTGCCGTTTGCACGGCTTTCTTCATCGCACGCCGATAAGCAATGCGGCGTTCAATCTGCAGCGCGACATTTTCGGCAACCAACTGCGCGTCGAGCTCCGGCGTCTTAATTTCCTGGATATCGATCTTCACCTGTTTGCCGTCGGCCATCTTGGAAATTTCTTCCGTCATCTTCTCGATTTCCGCGCCCTTACGTCCGATCACAATTCCAGGACGCGCCGTGTGAATGGTCACACGAATGGAATTCCACGCCCTCTCGATCACAATTTTCGCGACGGCGGCAAATTGCAGTTTCTTCTTCACGTAGTCGCGAATCTTCAGATCATTGTGCAAAAACGCGGGGAACTCCTGTGGCGACGCGTACCACCGCGAGCGCCAGTCCCGATTCACGTTCAGGCGGAACCCAATTGGATTAACTTTTTGTCCCATAAATTACGATGATTGTTTCTTCGTCTTTTTGCTCCGCTTCGGTTTCGCTGATTTCTCATCCGGCACGATTGCCGCATCTTGTGTCGCTTCGCCCGTAGCAACTTCCTTTGCTGCTCTCTTTTCCGCTTGCCGCTTCGCTTTTCGTGTTTCCCGCGTCTCGATGACGATCTCGTCCGTAAGTACGATGCGGATGTGACTGGTGCGCTTCAAAATCCGGCTGGCGCTGCCGCGAGCACGCGCCATGATCCGCTTCAATGTCGGTCCTTCGCCAACGGTCGCTTCCTTCACCACTAAACCATCAGGTTTAAGGTTCGCATTGTTCTCCGCGTTAGCGATTGCGCTCTTCAACGTTTTGCCGATCAGAAACGCTGCCTTTTTCGGAGTGAACGCCAGCAAATCAAGCGCCGCCGAAACAGGCAGACCCTGAATCTCACGCGTGACTTCGCGCACTTTGAAGGGCGAAATCCGCGCATATTTGTATGTCGATCTGACTTCCATGACTTTCGTCGTCGTTGAAACGTTAAAACGCTGAATCGTTACAGCGGGCGCACTTTTGCCGCTTCAACGCTTCAACTCTTAAACGCTTCAACAATCTCATCATTGTAAACTCACTTCGGGTTGCGCATCCACCTGGAGCCGATCCCCGACCTTAATTTTTTCCTTCTTCGAATCCATTTCCTGAACCACCGCTCCGCAAATTTTCTGCCGCACATCGACCACTCGCAGCGTCGCAATCTTTCGATCGTCGCGCATCACTCGCATCGGCATTCCGATCTTCACTCCCTGTTTTTCACCAAGGTTGCCGACAACAAATGACCACTCCTCCTTCACGCTGATCACGGCGCCATCCATTAAACCCGGCTCGGGCGCCTCTGGCGGATTTGTCGACTTCGTGACCAGCGCGTTCGTGCTGCGCAGTTGCGTTTCAACATCCATCCGCGCCTGCGCATCGTCGCCTTGCGACGTTTTAATGTAACGCAAGATCGCTTCATTTAGCCGCAGCATCTGGTCGCGATACTCGTCCCGCGTTTTCTGCGCCAGTTGAAGATCGCTCACGGCTGAGAGCAAACGCTGTTCCAGCTTCGTCCGGTCCTTATTCGCCGACGCCAGACCCAGCCCTTCCATTCGCAATTGCAGATCGGAATACTTGCGGCGCAGTTCTTCCGCCTCCGCATTCGATTCAGCCAGGCTACTCGTCAATGCCTTCATAGATTCCTGGGCAACGGACAATTGCCTTCGCAATTCCTCATCTTCCGCTGTCGCAGGCTCTGCCCTCGCCGACCGCGTTACGGTTTCAATTTTGGATTCTGACAAAGAACTATTTCCCTGCGCTTGCGCGCAAAACCCAATCGCCAATTGCAGATTTAAAATTGCAAATTGCACGAGCCCGCGACGTAGTCGCGAGCCGCCAATCGGCAATCTGCAATCCGCAATGTGCAATTATTTCGTGACCTTCGCCGTATGCGAACCGTGTTTCCGAAACACGCGTGTAGGCGAAAATTCGCCGAGCTTGTGGCCAACCATATTTTCGGTGACAAAAACGGAACTAAACGTTTTACCGTTGTGTACCAAAAACGTGTGGCCGACAAAGTCCGGCGTCACCATCGAGCGTCGCGACCAGGTCTTGATCGGTTTCTTGACGCCCGACGCGTTCATCTTGTCGATCTTTTCAAGAAGATGCGATTCGACGAAGGGTCCTTTCTTTAACGATCTGGCCATAAATTTCAAGTAAGAAGTCGATTAGTGCTTAGTCTTCTTCTTCGCTCGTCTCCTTTCCAAAATGAATCGGTCGCTTGGTTTATGTTTCGAGCGCGTTTTGTAACCTTTAGCCAGCTGTCCCCATGGACTGACTGGATGATGGCGACCGCCGCCGCCCTTTGATTTCCCCTGACCGCCACCCATCGGGTGATCGATCGGGTTCATCACCATGCCGCGCACGTGCGGGCGTCGGCCTCGCCAACGAGTACGTCCTGCTTTGCCGCTCGACACATTCATATGGTCGACGTTGCTAACCTGGCCAATGGTCGCGAAGCAGTTCTCGTGAAGTCGGCGAATTTCGCCCGAAGGCATTTTCACCAGCGCGTAACCAGCTTCGAGAGCCGTAAGCGTAGCCTGTTGCCCGGCACTGCGCGCGACCTGCCCGCCCCGTCCCGGAGTCAATTCAATGTTGTGAACGTTCGTCCCTAAAGGAATTGCGCGGAGCGGCAGCGAATTCCCCAAATCAGGCGCGGCATCATTTCCGGCATTAACAGTCGCTCCGACTCGAAGTCCACTCGGCGCGAGAATGTAACTTAGTTCGCCATCGGCATATTTGATGAGAGCAATGCGCGCCGAGCGATTCGGGTCGTACTCAATTCCTATCACTTCCGCTGCGATACCATGCTTACGCCGTTTGAAATCGACTTTCCGATACTTATGTTTGTGACCGCCGCCGATATGTCGCGACGTTATGCGACCGTAGTTATTGCGACCGCCGCTCTTCTTCTTAGGCTCAAGAAGGCTCTTTTCCGGGCGCCACTTCGTAATTGAATCGAATCCAGGCAGCGACTTAAAACGCTGGGTCGGCGTGAGCGGGCGAAATTCTTTTAAAGCCATAACTTTAATTTGTCATTCCGAGCGAAGCGAGGAATCTCTGGAATCCTCCTGGGCACATGGATTCGATAAATTCTGAGATCCTTCGCCGTCTTCGCGGGTCAGGATGACAACCGTATGATTAGTGCGGAAGACGCTCATATTAGATCGATCTTGTCGCCCTCCTTTAATGTCACGATCGCTTTCTTCCACCGCGGGCGACGTCCAAGAGGCCCGCGCACGCGTTTCTCTTTGCCAGCGTAATTACACGTGTTCACATCCACGACTGTTTTCTGAAACAGCCGTTCGATTGCGTTCTTGATCTGAATCTTGTTCGCCTTTGGGCTAACGCGAAAAACATACTTGTTCTGCTTCTCGCTCATGAGCGTTGACTTCTCAGTCAGCGACGCAGTCTTAATAATATCGTGTGGCTCAATCATTTTATGGCGCCGTAGCTTTCGGCGAAGAGGGACGCGTTCTTTCCGCCAGTTTTTCCAAGGCCCTCTGAGTAACGAGAATCTTCTGGAACGCGAGCAACTGCTCTGTGTTGACATCCGTCGCAATGGAAAGTTTCACTAACTTCACGTTGCGGGCCGATTTGTAGGTTTTCTCGTCAAAGGCATCGGAAACGACGAGCACCTTCTTGGCGTCAGTTTGTTTTCTAAGAAGATCGACGAACGCTTTCGTCTTCAGCTCCGACACAACAAACTTGTCGATGGTCAAAACATCCCCGGCATTGATGCGTTCGCTCAACGCCTTTCGAAAAGCGAGTCGACGAACGGACTTTCCAACCTTCTTCGAGTAATCACGGGGCTTGGGGCCAAAAACGACGCCGCCACCTCGCCAAATCGGCGATGATTTGTAGCCGGCCCGGGCGCGACCAGTCCCTTTTTGCCGCCACGGCTTTGCGCCAGACAAATCTACTTCGGCTTTGGTCTTGGTGTTGGCAGAACCAGAACGCCGCGCCGCGCGCATCGCCACTATCGCATCGTGCACTGCCTGCGTACCGCGGCCATCCTCGATCAGGTCGATCTTAGCTTCTTTCGCTCCGGCTTTAGTTAAAACTTTCGCGCTCATTTGTGCTGCGCCATTTCACGTAGAGTTTTCGGCTTCTTCGCCTTCTCTTCTTCCTCATGCTTTCGGTGCTCTTCATGCAGCGCCCGGATGCGTTCTGGATGCTTAATGGCCGGCCGGACGATCACATAACTGCCGTTCGCTCCTGGAATCGCACCGCTTATCAAAATGATTTTTTCGGCTTCCCTCACCTGCATCACCTGAAGATTTTGCACGGTCACGCGTCGATCGCCCATGTGACCGGGCATCCCCTGGTTCTTCCAAATGCGCCCCGGTGTAGAACGATTGCCAACCGCGCCTATGCGCCGGTGCGTTTTGGAACCGTGCGCCGCTCCCTGCCCAGCGAAGTTGTGCTTCTTCATCACGCCCTGAAAACCCTTGCCTTTCGAGCGGCCAATCACATCGACGAAGTCGCCCGGCTGAAATTGCGTAACGCTCAAGTTGACGTCGCCTTCGGGAAGATCGTATTGCAGGCGAAATTCGCGCACGAACCGCTGCGGTTCGACTCCCGCCTTCTTGAATTCACCGATCAGCCCCTTCGACACACGCGATTCCTTTTGCGCGCCGAATCCGACTTGCACCGCCGAATAACCTTCATTCTCTTCGGTCAAACGGCGCAACAAAACGTTATCACCAGCCGCGATCACGGTCACAGAACACAATCGGCCCTTCGCGTCGTAAACGCTGGTCATGCCAATTTTTCGTCCTAGAAGTCCAATGTTCATTTCGCAATCTGTCATCCCCAGCGAAGTCGAGGGATCCCGAGGCGTTACCTTTAAGGCAGTTTCGCGGGATTCTTCGGCTCCGCTTCGCTTCGCTCAGAATGACGGTCTTAATGGTTAAATTTTAATCGTAATGTCAACGCCCGCGGGCAGATTCAGTTTCTTCAATTCATCCACCGTCTTCGCGGTTGGCTCGATGATATCCAGCAACCGTTTGTGGGTGCGAATTTCAAATTGTTCCATCGATTTTTTATCCACGTGCGGGGAACGATTCACCGTGAACTTTTCGATTAAAGTTGGCAGCGGAATCGGCCCAGCCACGCGCGCGCCCGTTCTTTTGGCAGTATCCACAATCTCCATGGCGGATTGGTCCAGCATGCGGTGATCGAATGCCTTCAGGCGAATGCGGATACGCTGGCCATTGCTCATTTCGCCTCCTTTTGATCAAGAATCGCCGCGACGAGATTTGCCGGGACTGGCTCGAAGTGCGACGGCTCCATTGAATAACTAGAGCGGCCTTTCGACAACGATCTGATTGCCGTTGCGTACCCGAACAATTCCGCAAGCGGCACCATTGCATGAATGATCACCAAGTTACCGCGCGTCTCGATACTGCTGATCGCACCGCGCCGCCGGCTTAAGTCGCCGCAAATATCACCCTGATATTCTTCCGGCGTGATATTCTCGACCTTCATGATCGGCTCCAGCAGGATTGGTTTGCCCTGCTTGAAGCCATCTTTCATCGCGAAAATCGACGCCATCTTGAATGCAAGCTCATTGGAATCGACTTCGTGGAAGGAGCCGTAAACGATGTCCACTTCCACGTCGACAACCGGATAGCCGCCCAGCACGCCATTGAGCACCGCTTCGTCGATCCCCTTTTTCACCGCCGGGATGTATTCCCTCGGAATAATGCCTCCCACGATCTTGTTCTCGACCGTGAGCCCCTTGCCGCGCTCCGCGGGACGCACGTCCACTTCCACGTGCCCATACTGGCCGCGGCCACCCGATTGCTTGATCAATTTGCCAACCCCATGGGCGCCGGCAGTGATGGTTTCGCGGTACGCGATCTGCGGTTTGCCGGCGTTCGCGTCGACTTTGAATTCTCGGAACATCCGGTCACGAATGATTTCCAAGTGCAACTCGCCCATTCCGGCGATGATGGTCTGACCGGTGTCTTCGTGCGTGTAGACGCGGAAAGTCGGATCTTCTTCGGCGAGGCGTTGCAACGCGGTCGCCATTTTTTCCTGATCCACTTTCGTCTTCGGCTCAATCGCCATTGAAATAACTGGATCGGGAAACGATGGCGGTTCGAGAAGAATTGGATGGTCCTCATCACAGAGCGTGTCGCCAGTTGTGATGTTCTTGATTCCAACAATCGCGGCAATATCGCCAGAGTAACACGTCTCAATGTCTTCGCGTTTGTCCGCCTGGATCTGGATTAAACGCGAAATCCGCTCACGTTTGTTCGTGCGCGGATTGTAAACGGTGTCGCCTTTGCTGAGCGTGCCGGAATAAACGCGGAAGAACACGAGTTTCCCGACAAACGGATCGCTCCATAACTTAAATGCGATCGAACAGAACGTGCCGTTGTCATCGGTCACCGCTTCCATTGGCTCGCCCGTGTCGGGGTTCTGGCCTTGGGCCGGCGGAATGTCGAGAGGGCTTGGGAGATAATCGACAACCGCGTCGACCAAATATTGAATACCAATGTTTTTCAACGCGGAGCCCCCAATAACCGGAACAAACCTATTCGCGATCGTTTGCCGGCGAATCGCCGCTTTCAGCAATTCCGGAGTGACCGGCTGTTCGTGAATGACGACTTCGGCCAATTCGTCATCGAGATTGGAAACTTGCTCGATCAAATTTTTGTAAGCTTTTTCGACTGCATCGGCGTGCTCTTTCGGTACATCCGTCACTTCGTAGGTCGATCCCAGCTGATCGTCGTCTGAATAAATGACCGCTTTCTTGTTGATAACGTCGAGCTGACCCTTGAGTTGATCTTCCCTACCTAACGGGAGCAGCACCGGCCACGCGTTCGCGCCGAGCTTTTTGTGGATGCTGTCGACCGACATTTCGAAATCCGCGCCGACGCGGTCCATTTTGTTGATGAATGCCAGGCGCGGCACGTTGTACTTGGTCGCCTGACGCCAGACCGTTTCGGATTGCGGCTGCACACCGGCCACACCGTCAAAAACTGCGATCGCGCCATCTAGCACGCGCAACGAACGTTCCACCTCGGCCGTAAAATCCACATGGCCTGGTGTGTCAATGATGTTGATGCGCTGCTTGACGCCTTCGAAAATCTTGTAAACGCCTTCTTCTTCGCGTTGCGCCCAAGTGCAGGTTGTCGCTGCTGACGTAATGGTGATCCCGCGTTCCCGCTCCTGCTCCATCCAATCGGTGACGGTGGTGCCCTCGTGTACCTCCCCCATCCTGTGGATCATTCCGGTGTAAAAGAGAACGCGCTCGGTAATCGTTGTTTTACCGGCGTCGATATGCGCCGCGATCCCGATGTTCCGCGTTCGTTCCAGCGGAAACTTGCGATCCGGCGAGTTTGGATTTTTCGCCACGGTCTTCTTCGGTTCCATTGTCGCCGTCGCCATAATTGTCACCATCTGAAATGCGCAAACGCGCGGTTCGCCTGCGCCATTTTATGCGTGTCGTCGCGTTTTTTGATCGCGTTCCCCTGGCCGGCAGCGGCGTCTTTGAGCTCCTGCGCCAGTGCGTCAGCCAATGGCATGCCCTTGCGACCGCCGGCAAATTTCACGATCCAGCGCATGGCTAGTGAGATTTGCCGCGCGGGCGTCACTTCCATCGGCACCTGATACGTCGCGCCGCCAACCCGGCGGGAACGCACCTCCAGCCGCGGACGAACGTTTTCGACTGCTTTGTTTACAATCTCCAGCGGATCGACTGAATCAGAGCCTTCGCGCGACTTATCGATCGCGGTGTACACGACACGTTCGGCGAGCGATTTCTTGCCTCGCTCCATTACGGTCGAGATAAGACGAGCCACCGCCGGACTCCCATATCGGGAATCGACGCGCTCCTCTTTTTTGTGAACTCTCTTCCGCCGCGACATTGTCGATCTTCTGTTTCAAACTTTGATTGTTCTTATTTGGCTTCTGCCGGCGCTGCCTTGGCCGCGCCGCCTCCACCAGCCGCCCCGCCCTTGGGCCGCTTCGCTCCGTATTTGGAGCGACCGCGCCGCCGCCCATCCACACCAAGCGCATCAAGGGTTCCGCGCACAATGTGATAGCGCACGCCAGGCAAATCCTTCACTCGTCCGCCGCGCACGAGCACGATCGAGTGCTCCTGCAGATTATGCCCCTCCCCCGGAATGTAGGCAATCACTTCCTGGCCATTCGTCAACCGCACTTTCGCCACTTTGCGTAGCGCAGAGTTCGGCTTCTTCGGCGTGCGCGTCATCACCTGCACACACACGCCGCGCCGCTGCGGACAACTCGCCAGCGCCGGTGACTTCGATTTCACCGACACCTTGCGGCGTCCTTTGCGAATCAGCTGATTGATCGTGGGCATTTTCCAAATCCTAAACGTAAAGCGCCGCCAAAGGGTCGTTACTCCGGGCGACAAAAAAACCCGCTTCAGGCCGCGCAACAAACTCTCTCACGCTCCTGATGCGGTAAGCGCCGAATATAGAGGCAAGATCACGATCTGCAAAAAATATTTTGTCCTTCAATTGTCATTCCGAGCGAAGTCGAGGAACCTCTAATTCCACATGCAGAAAGACTTTGAACTCCTCGCGAGCGATCAATATTCAAAAGCCCGACGCGGCCGATTAAAAACTGCGCATGGCATGATCGATACCCCCGCGTTTATGCCGGTGGGCACACAAGGTAGTGTGAAAGGCGTCAGTCCGCGCGAACTCCGCGAGCTGAATGCGCAGATTATTCTGGGAAACACCTATCACTTGTTCGTTAGGCCGGGCCTCGATGTCATCAAACATTTTGGCGGTCTGCACAATTTCATGAGTTGGGATGGGCCGATTCTCACCGACAGCGGCGGCTTCCAGATTTTCTCGCTTGCGAAGTTACGCAAAATCGCCGACGAGGGCGTGGAATTTCAAAATCACATCGACGGCGCGCGAGCATTCATTTCGCCGGAGGTCGCAATGGAAATTCAAGCCGCGCTTGGCAGCGACATTGCGATGGTGCTCGATGAATGCGTTCCATATCCGTGCGAGTACGATTACGCGGCACGAAGCGCGGAGATGACCACACGCTGGGCAAAAAGATGCAAACGATGGAAACAAGAAAACACCCAACGCTCAACGCCCAACGCCCAACGTCGAACTGAAGAAGAAACCGTCTCTCAACTCTCAACTATCAACTCTCAACTTCTGTTTGGCATTGTGCAGGGCGGAACATTTCAAGATCTGCGGCGCGCATCGGCGCAAGCCATCGTGGAGCTTGATTTCGACGGCTACGCGATCGGCGGGGTGAGCGTGGGCGAGCCGGAGG
>Ga0310810_10000999_pt1 | contig 28717 bp, 27 predicted proteins | sample NCmetagenome_FD_207641 | JGI IMG/M metagenome (GOLD analysis project Ga0310810, IMG submission 207641) | Soil microbial communities from experimental microcosm in Duke University, North Carolina, United States - NC | ecosystem: Engineered > Artificial ecosystem > Soil microcosm > Unclassified ... | reverse complement strand
GCGATCGCGGAGCGCTGTTCGAGTTCACCGAGGACCAGCGTGTCGTACGAATCGGACTCTCCGGCGACGATGTAGCGCCGACTCCGATGCCGACGCCGATGCCCACGACGCTGGAGCGCGAGCGCTATCCGTGGACACTCGACATGCTGCGGCGCGGCACGATCGTACAGTTCCGCTCGCCGGACGAGCTTCCCGCCGAAGCCGCGGCCGACCGCGCGACGTTCGAGCAGCTCGGCACGCGCTCGTTGTTGTGCGTGCCCGCGCAGGTCGGCCCCGACATCGTCGGGGCGTTGTGGGTCGAATCCCTGCACAACGAGCATGCGTGCCCTCCCGCCGTCATCTCGCGGTTGCGGCTCCTCGCCGACATCTTCGCCAATGCGCTCCTGCGTCGGCGCGCACGCCTCGCCATCTCCGAGAGCGAGGACCGGTTCAGGATCGCCGCCGATTCGGCTCCGATGATGATGTGGATGTCAGGAGTCGACGGTGGCTGCATATACTTCAACCGCGCGTGGCTGAGTTTCACCGGCCGAACCCTCGACGACGAGCTGGGCACGGGCTGGGCCGAGCGTGTGCATCCCGACGACCGGGCCGCGTGTCTCCAGCAGTACGAGACCGCATTCACGTCACGTGAGCCGTTCACCCTGGAGTATCGTCTGCGCCGCCACGACGACGAGTATCGCTGGCTCGTGAATCGCGGCGTGCCGCGGTTCACGGGAACCGCCAAGTTCAGCGGCTACATCGGTGCCGCGACGGATGTCACCGACGTCAAGGCGGCGCAGGCGAGTCTGTTGGAAAGCGTCGCGCTGCGCGGCGCCATCTTCGGCTCGTTGTACGGTCACGTGGCCGCGCTCGACAAAGACGGCGTGATCGTCGCCGTCAACGCCGCCTGGACCGAATTCGGCGCCGCGGGCTGGGACATGCCACGGCCGTCCGTCGGTGCGAACTATGTCGCGGCGTGCGACCACGCGAGCAACGCCGCCGGCGGCGGGTTGGCCACCGCGGTTCACGCCGTTCTCAACGGCGAGCGACCGCGCGCGACCCTGGAGTACTCCACCCGTGCGGGCAGCGAAGAGCGCTGGTTCGAGATGGCCGTCGAGCCGTTTCAGCGTCCGGAGGGTGGCGTCATCGTCTCGCACGTCGACATCACGCGCCGACGGAGAGCGGAGACGGATGCCCAACGACAGCGCGAGGAGCTCGCTCACGCGCTGCGTGCGGCAGCGCTCGGCGCGTTGGCCGGTTCGCTCGCGCACGAGATCAATCAACCGCTGGCCGCCATCGCGGCCAATGCACGTGCGGCGCGTCTGTTGCTCGACGCGGGGAGCGGCGAGCGCGGAGAGCTTGGCGAGGTCTTGACCGACATCGCCGACGACGTCAAGCGAGCTGGTGACGTCATCCGACGCCTGCGCGGCCTGGTGCGTAAGGACCAGTCGGAATACCGGCTGGCGGACATCAACGCCCTGATCCTGGACGTCATGATGCTGTTGCGCGGCGATCTCGAATGGAAAGGTATCGCCGTCGAGCTGCTCCTTGCGAAGGATCTTCCGCCGCTATGGGGCGACGCGATCCAGCTTCAGCAAGTCATCCTGAACCTCGCGATGAACGCCGCAGAAGCGATGGCCCACGCTTCCGTCGCGCGGCCGCTCATCGCGATCGAGACCCGACTGCGAGCTCCACACACCGTCGACATCACGGTCCGCGACAATGGCCCGGGCGTGAACGACGTGACCCTCGAACGGATCTTCGAGCCATTCGTCACGACCAAGAGTGGCGGTCTCGGCATGGGGCTGTCGATCAGCCGATCGATCATCCAAGCCCACGGCGGCCGTATGTGGGCGACGCCGAGCGCTCCGCATGGCCTGACGGTGCACGTCGAGCTGCCGTTGCACCGGGCGGATCTCCAACGGCAATGACGCATGGCACGTTTTGCACGTCGTGCGCGGATCAGGCGTCGGCGCGATCGCGACGCCCCACCTGCGGCGCACACGCCACACCCAACACGGAGCGCGCGGTCCGAAGTCCGCAGAACATCGCACTCCGGGTCTGGCCGGACGGTTGCACGGGGAGTGTGTGAGGTGTCCCCATGAAGATTCTGGTTCCCCTCGATGGCTCGCAGATCGCCGAAGCGGCCGTGCCGCTTGCGCTCGAGCTCGCGCGCGGCGAGCACGTCGGGCTCATGTTGCTGATGGTGACGAACGTGCATCCCGCGCCGGACCCCGCGCCCTGCGCGCCGGATGTGGCTCCGATCCGCGACGCGCAGACGTATCTCGACACGGCCAGGCAGCGGCTGACCTCCGGCTATAGCGAAGTGTCAACCGTGGTATGGCGCGGGGCGCCGGCCGCCGCGATCGTGAGTGCCGCCCTGCAGTACGGTGCCGACCGCATTGTCATGACATCGCACGGACGCGCGGGAACGGAGCGGGATGTCTTCGGCAGCGTGGCCGATGCGGTGCTTCGTCACGCCCCCATGTCGGTGATCGTCGTCCGGCCTCCGCGGGAAGCGGCCGGGCTGATGACGCAATCCGCAGCGCCCATGGCCGTGAGCATGCACTGACGAAGAGCTTCATGCGTGCGATCCTCATCCACGAGCTGGGTCGAGGATCGCATCGTCATCCAACAGTCGCTCGACGATGACACAGTCTCGCCACGCGCCCTCCAGCTTGCCGTGGCGGCGGTAGACGCCGACGACGCGGAAGCCGCAACGCTCGTGCACCGCAAGGCTCGCGGTGTTCTCGGGGAATATCCTCGAGATGATCTTCCAGAATCCCCGCTCGGCGTACGCGCGGCATAGCGCGTCGAGGACCACGCGTCCGACGCCCTGACCTCGCGCGGATCGCGCCACATACACCGAGTGCTCGGCGACGCCGGCGTACGCGGGACGAGCGCGATACGGCCCAGCCCCTGCCCACGCGACGATCCGACCATCCTGCTCCGCGACGATCGTCGGAAAACGATCGCCCTTCTCGCGCATCTGCGTGGCGATCTGCTCCACGCTCCTCGGCTCGGTCTCGAACGTGGCAATCCGGTCGGCGATGCCTTCGTTGTAGATCGCCGCGATTGCCGCTGCGTCATCCGGCGTCGCACGTCTGGTTGACAGCTTCGTGGCTGGCATGGCGACGAGGCGCCTAGCGAGCGCGGGCCGCGTGTGCCGGAGCGGGACGCTGAGGAACGGCCGCGGCGGCCGCCCGCTGGCGCTCATACCAGCGGGACATCAATTCCATCGCCAGCCATGCTGTGGCGGCGCCGACCAGGAGCGATACACGCCCCGGCCGCCAGCCCCATCGGTCCACGATCCATGCGAAAACCGTCGGGGCAGCGGCATTCACCACCAGCACGGGTGTCGCGATGAGACCGAGTACGGCGCCATATCCCTTGGCGCCGAAGAGCGCGAGCGGCACCGCGCCTCGGACAATGGTGAGCACGCCCTGCGACGCGCCCATGACGAGCGTGAACGCCACGATCAGGGTGACGCTGCTGGTGCCCACGAGCAAGAGCGCGAGCGCCGCAGGCAGGATGCCGATCGCGATGCGACCGACGGTGATCGCGCGAAGATTGCGCGCGAAGAGGATCTCGACGACCCGCCCGCCGAACTGCGCCACGCCCTTGAGCGACGCCACCCAGACCGCGGCCGCCGTGGCCAGGCCCGCCGCCTCGAGCAACGGTACGAGCTGCACGGAGACGACACCGAACACGAACCCGTTCAGCGACATGATCAGTGCGAACAGCGCGATGGCGATCGACCGCGTCGTGCCGTCGAGCGGAGGGCCGTCCGGTGAGCTGACGGGACCGCCGGCCGGCGCAGCGTGTCGGTCCGACTCGCGTCGCGCGAGACCGAACCAGTGGAGCGGCAGGCAGACCGCGAGATTGATGAGTGCGAAGACGCCGAGGGTCTGCCGCCAGCCCACATGCTCGTCCAGTGCATGCCCGATGACCCAGAACACCGACGAGGCGAACGCTCCGAACAGCGTCAGATACGAGATCGCTTTCCGTCCGCGAGACGGCGCGACTTGCACGACGGCGGCGAATGCGGCGTCGTAGAGGCAGAGCCGCATCCCGACTCCCAGGAACGCCCAGACGGCCAGATAGACGGCCTGATGGCGAACGTGCGCCAGCGCGAAGAGCCCGACGGAGACGAGCACGGTGCCGAGCGTCATCACGGCGCGCCCGCCGCGACGGTCGATCGCGCGGCCGACCGAACTGGATACGAGCCCCATCGCGAGCAGCGCGACCGTGAAGCCGAGGAACACGAAGCCGCGGCTCCAACCCGTGTCCCGGCTGATCGGCCCCGCGAGGACCCCGAGGCAGTAATAGCTCGTGCCCCACGCCGTGATCTGCGTGATCCCGAGCGCAACCACCGCGCCCACCATCGGGTCGCTGAGCCGCGCGCGCCATGCGGCGCGCGGGTTCGCGCGTGAGGCGGCGCTCACGAGGCGAGCGGCTTCCGAGCCCTCACGAACGCGCTGATGAATTTTCCGTCGATCGACGCAATCGCGTCTGCACCGAGACCGGCGTCGGCGAGATACTGACGTGCGCTCTCCGCCGTGTACACGCGCGTCGGTTCGAGCTCGACGTCTTCGAAGCCGGCCTTCGCGAGCTTGGCGCGGTACTCGGACTCCTCCAGGGCGCCCGCGACGCACCCGATCCACAGCTCGACGCTCCGACGAATCTCGGAGGGCACCTTCCCGCGCACGACGACGTCGGAGACGGCGAACCGCCCGCCTGGCTTCAAGACGCGGAACGCCTCCGCGAGCACCGCATCCTTGTCGGCGGACAGATTGATGACGCAGTTCGAGATGATCACATCCACGGAATTGGCCGGCAGCGGAATGTGCTCGATCTCACCCTTCAGGAACTCGACGTTGGTCACGCCCGCCTTGCGTTGGTTGTCTCGGGCCAGGGCGAGCATCTCGTCCGTCATATCGAGTCCGTATGCCTTGCCGGTCGGGCCGACTCGCCGGGCGGAGAGAAGAACGTCGATTCCACCGCCGGACCCGAGATCCAGAACCGTTTCACCCGGCTTCAGCTCGGCGAGCGCGGTCGGATTGCCGCAGCCGAGTGACGCGGCGAGCGCCTCGCGGGGAAGCTCCGCCGTCTCCGCCGTCGCATAGAGATTCGACGTGATCGGATCGCGGCCGCTCCGGGAGCTCGCGCTGCTGCAGCAGGACGTCTCGCCACTGACGACACGCAGCGCCGCCTGGCCATATTTCTGCTTCACCAGATCGCGAACGGACTCGTCGCTCTCCAGGTCGTAGTTGAGGTGGTACACCTCCCACTCGACGCCGTCCGGGTCCTTCACCCAGAACTTGTCCTGGTTGGCGTGGCAGCAGTTGACGCCCATCTCTTCCGTCACGGACAGCCCAGCTGCCTTGACGCGGGCCAGCTGCGACATCACGGTGTCGACGGAGTCGACCTGGACGCCGACGTGGTCGATGGTGCCCGCACCGGCGGGGCCGCCGGTCGAAAGCGCAAGATTGACGGGCGCCCATTCGGGAAGGAACTTGACGTAGCCCTCCTTCACCTTGACAGGGTCGCCGCCCAGGAATTTCTCGTAAAACTCGCGACTCTTGGCGAGATCGGACACGTGCATGTGCAGATGAACTTTTGCGCTCATGGGCTCCCCTAACAGCACGCGGTGAGCAGGCGCACCAATGCGGTGACCCGCTCCCGCTGCACCGAATAGTAGATGTACCGTTCTTCCTTCCGGCTCTCGAGCAGACCCGCGCGTCGCAGAATATCGAGGTGATGGGAAAGCGTCGGCCCCGGGATCTCGACGGCCTCCTGGATCTCTCCGACCGACATCTCGCGCCCCGCCCTGACGAGCGTGAAAAAGACCTGCAGGCGGCTGAGATGGGCCAGCGCCTTGAAGCCGTGGACATGGGTCTCGTCGGCCGACAGCTGTGTCAGCGGCCGCCGCGCGATCGTCTTCATATTTCGAAGTCTATGGAATTGTCGAATTCATGTCAAGGGGCGGCTGACCGTGACATGACGACCGTCGGAGCGACCTCGGGCAGCGTCGGGACGAGCCAACGGAAGAGCCCGGTGGCGGCGGCGGCTCCGAGCAATTGAGCGATGATGAACGCGGGCGCGTCGGCGGGCCGGATTCCCGCGAACGTGTCCGTCGCGGACCGCGCGAGCGTCACCGCGGGATTGGCAAATGACGTCGAGGCCGTGAACCAGTACGCGGCGGTGATGTACGAGGCGACGGCGAAGGGCACGGTGGATGAACGCAGGCGAGCACAGCCCCAGATCACTGCGAGCAGGCCGAAGGTGGCCACGAACTCGCTGAACGCTTGCGCCGGCCCCGAGCGACTGTGACGAGACGCGAAGAACACGGGCAGCTCGAACATACAATGCGCCGCCGCCACGCCGGCGAACGCGCCACTCACCTGAGCGCCGACGTAGAGGGGCACTTCGCCCCACGGCAGTCCGCCCTGGGAAGCGTCGGCCAGCGTCACGGCCGGGTTGAAATGAGCGCCGGAGATCGGCCCGAACGTCAGGATGAGGGCGACGAGTGCCGCGCCGGTGGCGATCGTGTTGGCGAGAAGAGCAACGGCAGCATTGCCGCCGGCGAGCCGCTCGCCCATGATGCCCGAGCCGACCACCGCCGCGAGTAAGAGACACGAGCCGACCGCCTCGGCCGTCACCCGCCGAGCGATCGTTCGTTGCATTTCCGTTACGTTTGGAGCCACGTGATTGTGCGTCGAGACTCGACGCCGCACACTACACGGCGAGGCCGGCGTGAACAAGCGGCGAGTGCTCTTCCTCTGTACGCACAATTCGGCTCGAAGCCAGATCGCCGAAGGGTTTCTGCGGTCCTTGGCGGGAGACCGCTTCGACGTCGCAAGCGCTGGGGCCGAAGCGACACGGGTTCACCCGCTCGCCATACGAGCGATGGCGGAGGTCGGCGTCGATATGAGTCGGCAGACGTCGAAGATCCTCGACGCGCTCGTGGAGCAGCCCTGGGACTACGTCATCACCGTGTGCGACGCCGCCAATGAGGCGTGCCCGGTCTTTCCTCGGACATCCAACCGTCTCCACTGGAGCTTTGAAGACCCATCGCAGGCCACCGGCAGCGACGATGAGCGGTTGGACGTATTCCGGCGCGTACGTGACCAGATCATGCGTCGCATCGCCGATTGGGTCAGATCCCAGTAACCCCGGCGCGGCCTGAGCGGCCGGCCGCGTCGTCTGCAACCCGCTGATTGACTCGGGCCGGACAATCCCCTACCGTCCGCGTGAGGAGATTGCCATGCTGGTGAAGGCCGAAGAAGTCGGACTGTCGTCGGCGCGCCTCGGGCGCATCCATGACCATCTCGGACGCTACATCGACGCCAACAAGCTCGCTGGCACGCTGATGCTGGTCGCGCGTCACGGCAAGATCGTCTACCTGGAGCCTCAGGGGCATCTCGAAACCGAGCGCAAACGGCCCGTCCAGCCCGACTCGATCTTCCGCATTTATTCGATGACCAAGCCGATCGCGAGCGTCGGGCTGATGATGCTCTGGGAGCAAGGACGCCTGCAGCTCGACGACCCGGTGCACGCGTTCATTCCTTCGTGGCGCGATCAGCGCGTCTTCGTGGGCGGCAACCACCCCGCGTGGAAGACGGCGCCGGTCGAGCGGCCGATGACCGTGCGCGATCTGCTGAGCCACACGTCCGGGCTCACCTATGGATTCATGGAGCGGACGAACGTCGACGCGGCGTATCGCAAGCTCGGCGTCGCGGACTTCACGCGGCGTGGCTACACGACGCGCGACATGATCGACGAGCTTGCAGGCCTGCCGCTCGAATTCTCCCCGGGCACGCGTTGGAACTATTCCGTGTCGACGGACGTGGTCGGCTGCCTCATCGAGCTCATCTCGGGACAGCCGCTCGATGCCTACCTCCGCGAGCACGTCCTCCAGCCTCTCGGCATGGCGGACACCTCATTCGTCATCACCGATGAGCAGAGCAAACGCTTTGCCGCGAACTATCAGCGGCAGCCGGACGACACCCTGAAATTGATCGACGATCCGGCAAAGAGCCTCTACCGAGACCGCACGTTCTTCTCCGGTGGCGGCGGTCTGGTCTCCACCGCCCACGACTACTTCCGGTTCGCCTCGATGATGCTGAACAAGGGCGAGCTCGACGGCATTCGCCTGCTCGGACGGAAGACCGTCGAGCTCATGACGATGAATCACCTTCCGGACGGCCAGGACCTGACGACGCTGGCCGAGCCCGGCATGTTCACCGAGACCGCGTACGCCGGCATGGGCTTCGGTCTCGGTTTCTCGGTCATGCAGTCGCCGGCGCGCGCGCAGATCGCGGGAACACCGGGTGAGTTCGCGTGGGGTGGCGCCGCGGGCACGGCGTTCTGGATCGATCCCGGCGAGCAGCTGATTGCCGTCTTCATGACGCAGATCATGCAGATGGGGTTGCCGGCGCCGTATCCGCTGCGCCGACAGCTGCGCACACTCGTCTACTCGGCGGTGATCGAGTAAGCGGGAGCTAGCCCTTGACGGAGCCGGTGGCGAGGCCTTCCACCATCCAGCGATGGATGAACATGTAGAGGGCGACGACCGGCAGGCTCGTGATCACGGACGCCGCCATGAGCTCGCCCCAGTGGAACACGTCGCCGTAGATCAAGAGATTCAACCCCACCGGGACGGTGAGCGTCCGCTCGTCTTGAATGAAGACGAGGGCGTAGAGGAACTCGTTCCAGGACAGGGTGAACGCGAAGATCGCCGACGCGACGATTCCCGGCGCGGCGAGCGGCAGCAGCACGCGGCGCAGTGCGGTCATCTGGCTCGCGCCGTCCACCAACGCCGCCTCTTCCAGCTCGCCGGGCAAGGCCTTGAAGAACCCGATCAGCAGCCACGTGCAGAACGGAACCGTGAACGTGGGATACGACAGGAACAGCGAGGTCAGGCGATTCGTCGCGCCCAGCTCGGCGAGCACGCGATATAGCGGGATGAACAGCAGCGCGGGCGGGATCAGATAGAGGCTCAGGATGAGCGTGGCGACCCACTCACGACCCGGGAATTTCAGACGGGCCACCGCGTAGCCGCTCAGCGTCGCAATGACGGTGGTGATGGCGGTCACGACCGCCGCCGTGGTGAGGCTGTTGCGGAGCCAGAGCGGGAACCGCGTGCCGCGCCAGAGGCCCGTGTAGTTCTCCCACGTGAACGGGTGCGGCACGTAAATGCTGGTCGCGAACTGAACCTGCTCGTAGGTCTTGAAGGACATGTTCGCGATCCACCAGAAGGGCACGAGCACGATCAGCACGAACGCGACCAGGCCGCCCACCGCCAGGCCCCTGCCCATGCCGCTCGGCTTTCTGAGGACCATGTCAGCTCTCGTCTTTCAGCAGATATCGGCTCACCAGTGCGATGCCGACGATCAACACGGGGACCAGAAAAATCGAGATCGTGACGCCGCGTGCCCAGCGCAGCTGGTTGAACGCGACATCGTACGAGTACGTGGCAAAGATCTGCGTCGCCGTCCCCGGGCCGCCGCGGGTCATGACGTAGACGATGTTGAAGTCGTTGATGGTCCAGATGAAGGACAGCAGCACGGTGACGATGATGACGTGCTTCAGCGCGGGCAGCGTCACGTGCCACCACTGACGCCACATACCCGCGCCGTCCACGGACGCCGCCTCGTAGAGCTCGGCCGAGATGCTTTGCATCGCCGCGAGGTAGGACACCCCGAAGAACGGAAAGCCGCGCCACCAGTTGGCGACGATGACCGCCGTCATGGCGCCGGCCGGCGTGGCCATGAAGGCGATGGGGTGCCCGAGAATACCGAGGTCCGTGAGCGCGCTGTTGATGAAGCCGCGGCCCGGGAACGAGTCGAACATCCACCGCCACGTCAGCGCGATGATCACCGTCGAGGTGATCCAGGGCAGCAGCAAGAGACCCCGGAAGAAGTTGCGCCACCGCCAGGTGTTGTTCAGGACGACGGCCATGGCCAGACCGGTGACGATCTTCAGCGCGACGGAGCCGAACGTGAAGACGAGGCTGTTGGCGACGACGGCGCGGAACGTGTCGTTCTCGAGCAGATAGAGATAGTTCTTGAGGCCGACGAAGCGCTCGGGATACCCGACGAGCTTGTCGGTGAACGACAGCCAGATGGCGCGGTAGAACGGATAGACGACGAGCCCGACCACGAGCACGAACAGCGGCGACAAGAGGATGAGCGCCGTACCGGTGTCGCCCCGGAACACACGGCGCCGGGCGCGCGGACGCACCGTCGCCACGCCGGCGACTTCCGCCGGCGCGTCGATCGGCGCATCCGCGTGCTGAAACACCGTGTCCCCCGCGTTCCTCAGTCTCATCCGATGGTGTCGTAGACCTCCTTGATGCGCTTGTCCTCCCAGTCGATGGCCTGGTCGACCGGCCACTTGTCGACGATGACCTTGGCCGGCGCGTCCGTGAGGACGTTGCTCGCCTGCACTTCGGCTGCGGCCGCGGTCACCGGCCCCGGCCAGCCGGTCCCGACGAACCATTCCGCCGCCCGGCCGAACGTCCGGTAGTTCTCGTTCTTGTTGAAGTACTCCTTGGACGCCGCGCGCGCCTTGTCGAGCACCGGAGAGAACTGGCCGTAGGAGTCCTTCATCACGCGCAGCGTCTCTTCCGGCGAGAGCAGGTGTGCCATGAGGCTCATCGACGCCTCGGGGTCCTTGCTGTTCTTGAAGATTCCGAAGCTCATGGCGATCGACCACATCCGCCGGCCATCCGGGCCGCCGGGATGCGGCAGGGCCAGATGGTTGGCGAGCGCTTCTTCCTTCTTCTTACGGTCCGCGGCGTCGGTCGCCTTCGCGAGGGCACTCTCGAGTGCGAACGTGATGCTGGGCCCGTTGGAGGTCTGGGCGATGTTCTTCGCGATGAAGTTCTCGTTGTTCCCAGAGCCCGTCCAGGTCAGCGTATCGGCCGGCTGGACGCCTTCCTTATATATATCGGTCGCCCAGGTCATGACTTTCTGCATGCCCGGCGTCTTGATGGACTTGTACTTGCCGTCCTTCCCCGTCCAGCCGACACCGTAGGAGTACATCAGGCTCTGCATCACGCCATAGCCGTCGGAGGTACGGTTCCAGCTCTGCCCCATCCCATAGAAGTTGTCCTTCGGGCGGTTCAGGGCCTGGGCCGCCGCTTTCGCCTCGTCGAACGTGGTGGGCAGCTTCACCTTGTTCTTCTCGAACACGTCCCGCCACACGTACCAGAACGCCGGCATGATGTACCAGGGAATCGCGTACAGCTTGCCGCCCACGATAGTGACCGGCGCCACGTTCGCGGGGGCCTTGCCGATGTCGCCCTCGATCTGTCGCGAGAACGTCGTCAGGTCGAGTAGCTGGCCCATCCCCGCAAAGCGCGCCGGCGCCCCCGTCTCGAGCTGCCCGACGTCCGGGGTGTTCTTGTTCTCGATGGCGGCGACGTACTTCGTCTGCATGTCCTCGAAGGTGAAGTACTCGACCGCCACCGTCGCGCCGTTTTTTTCCGCCCACCGTTGCGCGCTCGCCTCGATCGCCTTGTTGGTCGGCTCGACGTACGTCTTCAAGATCCAGAGACGCAGGCTCGTGCCCTTGCGGACGGCCGGTGCAGCGGAGCGGGCCAGGCCCACGACGGCCGAGGCGCCGACGGCGCCGGCGAGGAACGTTCTTCGACTGAGGTTTCGGTATGCCATGCAGATCCTCCTGTTATGCCGTGTGCACCAGGCGCTTCGTCATCGCCACCGCGGTGGGCGCGTCCGGCGCCCAGCCGTCCGCGCCGATCGTGCGCGCGAATTCCTCGGTCACCGGCGCGCCGCCCACGATCGTCTTGACGCCGTCCATCACACCCGCTTGGCGTAGATGCTCGATCGTCTTCTTCATCTCGCGCATCGTCGTGGTCAGCAGCGCGGACAGGGCCAGCACGGCCGGACGGTGCTCCTTGACCGCTTGCGTGAACCGGTCGACCGACACGTTCGTGCCGAGGTCCACCACGACGAAGCCGCCCGCCTCGAGCATCATGGCGATGAGATTCTTGCCGATGTCGTGCAGATCACCCCGGACGGTGCCCAGCACCACCACCGGCTTGGCGCCCCCGTCCGTCTGCACGCGCGCGAGCGCCGGCTTGAGCACGCCGAGCCCGGCGTGCATCGCGCGCGCGGAGAGCAGGACCTCGCTGATGAACATCTCCTTGGCGCCGAATCGCTTGCCCACGACGTCCATGCCGGGCATGAGGCCGCGATCGAGAATCTCGGCCGGGGGCTCTCCCGCCGCGAGGGCGGCGGAGGCGAGCGTCCGCACGGCGTCGCAGTCACCGTTGAGCACCGCTTGCGTCAAGCCTTCGACGTCGAGCATCGTCGCCTCCTCACAGAGTCTTCAGGGGCAGTGCGCCCCACTCGTCCACCATCTGCGCGATGCGCACCAGCCGATCCCACTTGGCGTCGGGAGGGACCATGTCGCTGACGCCGAGGATGAACCGATTGCCCGGCGCGATCTCGGCGAAGAGCGCCCGCATGTGCGCCTCGAACTCGTCCTCCGTCATGCTGTCCTCGAGGAGCGCCACCGACGGCACGCCGCCGAAGATCGTAATCTTATCGCCGAACGCCCGTCGCATCGCCGTGAGGCTGCACTGCACCATCGGCGGCGCGCAGACCGACTCCGCGACATCGATGCCGCTGGCCGCGAGCAGGTCCAGCAAGCCCTCATTCTCGCCGTCGCAGTGGCTCATGAACACCTTGCCGCCCGCGTGGAGCACGTCCGCCCAGCGCTGCAGCCACGGCAGGATGTGCTGCTTGAAGAGGGGCGGATAGGTGATCGTGTCGTCGTAGTTCGCGCCCATCATGACGGCCTCGGCGGGCGACGCGGCGAGGATCTGCACGAGGCGCTCGTAGAAGGGCGTCATGTCCTCGACGAGCTGCTGGACCTCCTTCGGATGGTCGGCGAGCTCGTAGTAGAACTGCGTGCCGTCGACGAAGTCGCGCATGAGGTGTTGCACCGGCGAGGCGCTGCCGAGCCCGTGCGCGACCGCGAGCCCGCGCTCGCCGACCTCGCGCTGGAACGCGCGATAGTTCTCGTAGTCCTCGCTGAGCCGAACATTCTGGAAGATGTAGCCGACGACGGCGTAGTCCTCCGGGCGTTTGATGACGTGCTCGTCGATCCACGAGATCGAGGCGCCCGAATCGAGCATTTCGTCGGTGAACGTCATCGTGCACGAAACACTGCCGACGGGCGTATGGTACTCCACGACCGTCGCCTCGCCGTCGTACCGCACGACGCGATCGACGTTGGTGAGCTCGGCCCGGTAGGCAAACCCCGGCAGGCGAAAGATGCCGAGACCGCGATCGATCACGTCGTCAGGCGTCCGGGTCTTCAGGAATTCGGGGATGATCCGATGATGCTCGACGCCGAGGTCGTCGGCGATCTGCGCGGTCGTCGCGTCGGCGTACTTCGCGGGCAGCCGCTTGCGCCGGACGTTCGCGTTGTGCCAGAGGTCGAGGCGGGGCGCGAAGGGCAGCCGATCGGCCCACTCTCCACGTGCGGCCCGCAGCATGCGTTCCCTGTGCGTCATGGTGCGATCCTCCTGGACGTCGCGGGCCGCGCGGCGAAGTGGCGCAGCCACGATGACCCGCCACGCGGTTCTGGCGCGCTCGCAACGACGTTCTGCTCGAGCCGCGTGCGCTGGCCGGTGAGGCACGCGAGGCGGTAGATCAGCGCGTGCACGCACTCACGATCGCCCGCCTCGCACATATTGTTGGTGCTGCCGCCGCAGGGGCCGTTCGCGAGCCCCTTCGGACACGTCTCCGGACACACGTAGAAGGTCTCGGGCAAGCGGCACACGCCGCACGCCTCGCATCCCACGAGCGGCTGCTTGATCCGGCGCTCGAACGCGGTCAGCCACCCGGCAAGGCGCGAGGCCGGCGCGATACGCCGCGCGAGCGGCCGGACGGCGTGCACGACGGGCGACCGCCCGTGGAATAGCACCTGGTGCGCCGCCCGCAGCGCGTGGTAACGGAGCCGCTGCGACGGACGCACGCGCGATGCGGCGTCGCCCGGCATGGTCTCATCGCCGATGAAGTACGCGGGCTCAGCGTGGAGACGCGCGGCGGCGCCGGTCGGCAGGCGGATCGACTCGTTCCACGCCGTCCACCACTCGGTGATCGTCCGCGCGCGCTCGCGCCACTCGTCGGCGGCACCGAGCACATGCACCACGTCCTCGTATCGTCCGAGACCGCTCAGCTGGGCTCCGGCGTAGCCGAGGCGCTCCGCGCCGACGATCTGCAGCGCCAGACGGTCGAGCCGTGCGGCGCGTCCCTTGTCGGGCGCCTGCGCCTCGAACTCGGCGAGCGTGAGGAGATCGTCCGTCACGACGACGCCGGGCACGAGTCCCTTGTGGAGACGACGCGCAGTACCGACCGGCAGCGGCATGAGGTTCACCATCGCCGGCGACGTCAGCCCGTGGCGGCGGCGGTAGGAGATGAGCTCGTCGAGCTTGCGCGGATCCCAGCCCACCTGCGTGACGACGACGTCGGCCCCGGCGGCGTGCTTCCGCATCATTTTCAGATATTGGTTGTGTGCTTCCTCCTCCGTGTACTTGAACGGCGAGACGCCGGCCGCCAGCAGCGCCCGCGGGAAGAGCCGTCGCGCGATGGCGAGCGCCTGCACGCTGTCGGCGAAGCTGACCCGCCGGTCACGCGGCATCGTCTTGAGGCGGTCGCCGGTCACGCACAGGATGTTGTCCAGGCCGGCCTCGGCCAGGCGCCCCAGCGACCACGCCAGCTGCACCCATCCGCGGTCCTTGCCGGAGAGGTGCACAAGCGGTGTTGTGCCGCCCGCGCGCGCCACAACGAGCGCGACGGCGATCGGATCGTGATCGTCGTCCGACAGCACGCGGTCGGCCACGCTGAACGCGGCGATGCGTTCGTCGCGTGCGGCGGTGTGCACGAGCTCGAGCCGGGCACCAAGCGCCGCGGCGACATCGCCGTCGCGCGGCGGCGGCACGATCTCGACGGTGACCGCGAAGCGACCCTGCGCCAGCGCGGCGCGTAGCCGATTCTCCATCACGGTGGATGCGCCTTCACGATGCCGAACACCGCCGTGATCGACTTGCGTGGCACGAGGCACGCGGAATCGTTCACGGACACGGGCAGCGGCGCGTCGCCGAACACGCGCAGCAGTGTCGGCTGGTCGTCGACCGCCCAGTCGCCGTATCCGGGCGCGAGCCGGTGCGTGACCTTCCCGGCGGGCGCGCTCAGATCGCGCAGGTGGTGGCGCATCTGACGCGCGAGGACCTCGATCGCCGCCCAGCCGGCCGTGTCGAGCAGCAGCGCTTCGAGCGCGCACCGGGCCGTGAAGAGCGCATCGACGCGCCGCTCGAGTGCATCGCCCAGCGTGAGGACGACGACGTAGGCCGAGCGGGTCTCCGCGAGCAGGCGTGCGAGGAGGCGGCTCTCGAACGTCAGTCCGTCTCCGAGCGTCACGCCGCCGCGGGCCGCCGCCACCGGTCCCCGCCACACGACCACGCGGGGCGTGGTGAGCGCGCCCGCCTCATCCGCGGCGGCCGCGGCGGCGTCGCGAATCGCGAGGGGCGCGCGCGTGGGGTTGCGGTACTTCTGCAGACGCAGAACCAAATCAGCGGGGACGACCGGGGCCTTCGGTGTCCACCGCCACACTGACGCGGGCTCGGCAAGGGTCGCGCTGATGATCACACCACGCGCGCCGCCGCCGGCGCGCTCTCCGCGTTGAGGCGGCCTTGCCGATATGCCGCGATGTACGCCTTGCAGCCCGGGTCCTGCCCGAGCAGCATGCGCGCGGTCAGGATGTTGACCATCATGCGCGCATCGAGCGGATCGACGATCACCGCGTCGAGCCCGCGCGCCATCGCCATCAATAAGTACACCTGATTGACCTGCCGGCGGACGGGCAGACCATGCGACACGTTGCTCACGCCGCAGATGACGTGAACCCTGGGATACGCTGCCTTGAGGCGGTCCATGATCTCGAGCGCGACGAGCGCGGCGTCGTTCTCGGCGCTCACGGGAAAGATCAGTGGATCGACGAAGATGTCGTCGGGCAGGACGCCGCGCTCGACGAGCGTTTCGATCAGGCGCGCGCTGATCGCGAAGCGCTGTTCCGGATCGCGCTGCAGTCCGTCGTCGTCCATGGCGAGCGCGATCACCCGCGGGTTGAACTCGCGGACGAGCGGCAGGACCGCGTCGAGCCGTTCGTGCTCCGCGGTGATGGAGTTGAGGAGCGCGCGCCCGCGGTGCGCGCGCAAGCCGGCCTCGACGGCCTCGGGGTTCGGGCTGTCGATCGCGATCAGCGCGCCCGGTACGGCCGCCTGAATCCGCTGCACCAGCCACGCCATCAACCGGGGTTCGTCGTCGAAACTGGCGGCCGTGTTGACGTCGAGATAATCGCAGCCCGCCGTCCACTGCGCCGCCGCATCGGCGAGAAGCGCGGCCTCGTCACCGGCCGCGAGCGCCTCGGCGATTGCCTTCCGCGTGCTGTTCAGCCGTTCACCGACGATGAGCATGATCGGGCTCCCGTGGACGCCACGTCGCATCGTCGAGTGGGATGCACAGCCACTCGACGATCGCCTCCAGCGCCCGGTACGCGTCCAGTCGGGCGGCGTCGGAGCCCGCTCTTCTCGCCCGGTGCACGATGTCGCTCATCTGCCGCACGACTCGCGGGCCGATCTCCAAGAGGGCGTCGCTGCCCGACGTGCAGTAGCGGGAGAGAATGCAGCGGGCGAGCGCGCCCACGGCGATGCCCTTGTGGCGGCCCAGGGTCTCGAGCGTGGGCAGCGGGTCAATACGCGAGTATTCCGCGACCATCTGGCGGAAGCCGGCGTCGGGATCATCGGGCGGCCAGGTGCCCTCGTAGGCGGTGAGCCGGACCGATTGATCCATGACGTGCGCGATGGGTGCAACGGCAGTGCCGGGCCCGTCGACCCGGAAATCGCCGAACGTCGCGGCGTTGCAGAGCGTGCCCCGTCGTCACGATCGTCGAGTGCGGCGCGGCTGGGACACATCGGGGCACGCGTGTCCCAGCCGTCCGGGGGCCCGGGGACGACGCCGTCCGAGCCGGTGACTCGCAGCTCGAAGCCACGTAAGGTCGCGGTGAAATCGAACGGGTCGGGCTAATATCGGTGGGCGACTGTGAATACGAAGGCAAGACGGATGGCTGGATCGTCGCGGCGCGCGGAAGAGGACTAGCCATCGGTCGGCTGATGGTGCTCATCGGCGTCTTCGTCCTCGTCGGCGTGCCGATCGTGGCCGTCCTCTGGGACGCCGTCAACCACGTGGTGGAGGGCGAGCTCGGTCGGCTGGTGATCGCCCTGCCCGCGCTGGCCGTCTTCGTCGCCTTCCTGTTCGTCCTCGGCAACCGCATCAGGCGGCTCGAGTAGCGCGCCGCCCTCACGGAGAACACATGCCCGACGAGCGACGCGATCGTGGCGCGGCAACCGGCTCGGCATCGCCGCGCGACACCGAGATCAGTCCCGAGGAGGAGCCGGTCGTGACCGGCGCGCTCTTCCTCTGCATCGTGATGCTCATCCTCATCGGCGGTGCGTGGGTCGTGATGTTCAACACGCTGGCGGGGCGCTGACGTGAAGGTCCACACGTACGAGAAGGCGTTCCTGCTGATCGGGGCGCTGGTGCTGATCGCGTGCATGCTCGCCCTCGCCTACGGCTCGCTGCATCTCGGCATGCACCTGCCGACGCGGGCGGGAACGCTCGATCCCGAGCGCGTGGCGATGACGCCGCCGTTCGACCAGCCCGGCGTGCGGCAGATCGGGCCCAACGCGTACGAAGCCGTGATCGTGGGCCGAATCTGGAGCTTCCAGCCCGCCACGATCGAGGTTCCGGCCGACGCCGACATCACGTTCACGGCCACCACGCCCGACGTCATCCACGGCTTCTACATCGAGGGCACCCGCGTGAATCTCATGCTCATCCCCGGCCAGATCACCCGTGCGCACTATCGGTTCCGCAAGGCGGGCGAGTACGCGCTGCTCTGCCACGAGTACTGCGGCGTCGGACACCACACGATGCACGCCAAGGTGGTCGTGAAATGAAGCCCACGGCGATCGTGCTCGACCCCGCGGGCTTCGCGCTGCCGGAGGAGCAGAAGCGCTGGCTGCGGTGGACGATCTACATCGGCTACGTCGCGCTCACGGCCGGCATCTTCCACGGGCTGGCCCAGGCGGTCTCGTACGCCAACGTCGACATCCTGCGCTTCTTCCCCGGTCTCAAGGGCTACTACCAGGGGCTCACCGCCCACGGCGTCGCCAACGCGCTCGTGTTCACGTTCGCCTTCTCCAACGGCTTCCTGCCGCTGATGATCGCCCGCGCGCTGGGACGCCCCCTCGTGACGTGGCTGGCCGCCGCCGTGTTCATCGCGCTGCTGATCGGAAATCTATTGGTCATCTATGCGGTGACCACGAACCAGGCGAGCGTGCTGTTCACCGCCTACGCTCCGCTGCAGGCGCACTGGACGTTCTACCTCGGCCTGGTGCTCGTGGTGGTGAGCACCTGGCTGGCGCTGCTCAATATGCTCATCGTGTACCGGCGCTGGCGCCGTGCAGCCGGCACCGCCCGCACGCCGCTGCTCGCCTACATCTCGCTCGTGAGCTACGTGATGTGGTTCCTGGCCTCGCTGCCGATCGCGGTGTCGTTCCTCGGCTTCCTGCTGCCGTGGTCCCTGGGGCTCGTGGAGAAGGTCGATCCGCTGCTCACGCGCACGCTGTTCTGGTTCACCGGCCACGCGATCGTCTATGCGTGGCTGCTGCCGGCCTACGTGTCCTGGTACGCGCTGGTGCCGCGCCAGGCCGGCGGCCGGTTGATCAGCGACTCCTACACGCGCATCGTGTTCATCCTGTTCCTGCTCCTCTCGATCCCGACCGGCTTCCATCATCAGTACACCGACCCCGGCATCCCCGAATCGATGAAGGCCGTGCACGCCGTGCTGACGTTCGGCGTGTTCTTCCCGAGCCTGGCGACGGCATTCTCGGTGGTCGCGGCGCTCGAAATCGGCGGCCGCGCACGCGGAGGCCGCGGGCTGCTCGGCTGGGTGACGAAGCTGCCCTGGGGCGATCCCTCGCTGAGCGCTCAGATGCTCGCGATGCTGACGTTCGTGCTGGGCGGCGTCAGCGGGCTCATCAACGCGAGCTTCACGATGAACCAGGTCATCCACAACACGACGTGGATCCCGGGCCACTTCCATCTGACGATCGGCAGCGCGGTCACGCTGACCTACATGGGCATCGCGTTCTGGCTGATCCCCTACCTCACCGGCCGGGGGCTATGGAGCCGCGGCCAGGCGCTCAGCTCGGCGTGGATCTACGCGATCGGCGTGCTGATCTTCGCGCGCGGGATGATCGGCGCCGGGCTGGAGGGCATGCCGCGCCGCATCTTCCGGGTAGCGGCCACCTACAACAACCCTGCCTGGGATCTCGGTGGCACGCTCACCGCCATCGGCGGCGCGCTGATGTTCTTCGGCATCGCCCAGTTCTTCATCGTGATCGCGATGACCACGTGGGCCGGGCCGCTCGGTGGCCATCCGCGCGACGTCCCGGTGTCCGAGACGCTGACGGCGCCGGCCACCGTGGGCTGGGAGCCGCACCTCGACCGTATCGGCGTCTGGGTGTTGGCCACGCTCGTCCTGTGCGCCATTGCGTACGGGCCGTTCCTGGCGACGTACCTGCCGGCGCATCTCGTCTCGCGCGGCTTCCGCGTGTTCTGATCGGCTCGCTCATCACGGCCGCGGTGAAATTGCGCGCCGACGGTCGTCCTCGGCGCCGGGATGCACGCGCCCGGCTTCCTCGTACCACTGCGCGGCCTTGTCGGGATCCGCCGCTTCGGTCTGGCGCGCCATGCTCGCCAGCGCGCGGGCCAGTCGCCGCCGGAGATCATCGGCGCGCGACGCGATGTGAGGAAGCCCGCCCTCCTCGCTCTCCAGGAAGTGGCCTCGATAGAGCCGCGCGGCGTTTCGCAGCCGATCTTCGGCGTCGTCGCCGCCCGCGCGTGTGTTCAGCAGGTGTTCGACCGCCCACGCATCCACCCAGCAGACGCGCGAATTGAGACTCAGCTGCCCGTCCTGACGAATGACGGCGTCGGCGCGGCCGAGCAGGGTGCGCAGGCGGTGCACGGTGGTCGTGAGCGCCATCCGCGCCGCGTCGCCGTCCGCCTCGGGCCAGAGCGTGTCCATCGCGACGTCTTCGCGCACGAGGCGGCCGCCGAACGCCACGAGCAGTTTCAAGAGCTCGAGCGGGCGGCGCTGAACCTTCCGTGCGAATCGCACCGGCGCGCCGTCACGGACGACTTCCAAGCGTCCGAGCGCGAAGATCCGAATCGGCCACGGCCACGCCTCGAGCGCCACCGGCGGCTGCTCGGGGACCAGGCCTCGCTTGATGATCAGCTCTCGTACATAGTCGGTCTCGATGCCGGCCGCCAGCGCGGTCACACAGAGACGCGCCATGACCGCCGGAATCCAGGCATGTGTGTTGACGTAGCGATGCTCGCGGCCGAGCCGCAGCGCGGTTCGGAGCGCGGCGCGCGCATCGCCTTCCCTCCCTGCATCGAGCGACAGATGCGCCTCGGTCAGTCGCGTCATGAACTCGATGTACGGGCTGCGGATCGCGGCGGCGATCTCGAGCGCCCGCTCGACGTGGGGCCGTGGGTCCTTGTCGCCGCGCGCGTGAACGACCTGAGCGGACATGACGTGCGCCGTGGCGATGTCCAACGGACATCCCTCGAGCTCCGCGAGCCGCAGCAGCTCGGGCTGCAACGTCGCGGCGCGCGAGACGTCGCCGAGGAGCAGCGATTGCCACACCAAGAACCACTGGTGCCAGCAGCGAAACATCGGCCCAAGCAGGTGCACATCCTTCTCGAGCTCATGGAGCCATGCACCGGCGGTCTCGACGTCGCCGTCACTGAGCGCCGCCAGCAATCCGGAGGACAGCACGACGTGCCGCGCGGTGTAGTACACGCCGGTCGTCCGTGAGAGCTCGAGCACGCGCGCGACGGTGTCGCGGTACGACGGGACCGCCGTGATCGCCTCGTACCAGGCCACCGGCATGCTCGCGTTGACGATCGCGACCGGCGAGACATCGCGCGCGCGTGCCACCCGGCGCATCTCGTCGACGACCGCCGAGGCACTCGCGACGTCGCCGAACTGGATCTGATAGTGGATCCAATTGACGATCGCCATCGCGCGCGTCGTCGGATCGGGATGCCGCGGACCGAGGTCGATGACGCGTGCCGCCCACGACGCCGCGCCCGGATGCCCAGGCCGTCGAAACGTCGTGGCGATCAGCATGGCGATCGCCACCCTCGTCTCGACGCCTTTGGTCGGAAATGCCGGAGTCTCCGCGAGGATGTCGTCCAGTACGCTGATCCAGCGATCCATCGGCGCGAGCTGGCCTTCGCTGATGAGGGCAAAGATCACCGCGGCCCACGAGAGGAACGTTCCCATCGTGTCTCCACGCCGGCGAAATGCGACGAACGCCTGCTCGAGCGCTCGCTGACTTTCGCTGTGCCGCCACGCCATCCATCCGAGGCCGCGCCAGAACGAAAGCCAGGGCTGCTCGTCGAAGAGCGCGGGCGGGATAGCGGCGAGCCAATCTTGCAGCGTCTGGGTACGGCCCTGGGCGATCAGCGTCTGGGCGTGACGATAGATGAGCTGCGCGAGGCTGTGCCAGTCCTCGGCGTCGCGCAGCAGCTCGGCGGCGGCCTCGATGCGGCCAGCTTCGTCGAGCAGCGCCGCCGATTCGCGCTGCATCGCGGCGCGCTCAGGGGCCGCGTACACACGACGCGCCTGCTCGAGCAGAAATTGACGGAATAACGGATGATACGAATACGTCGGCGGTGTGCCGGGCTGCTTGTTGGTGAAGTAGTTCTGGCGATGCAGCGACGCCAGGATCTCTCCCACGCGCGCCTGTCCGGTGAGCCGCTCGGCCATCGCGGTGGTGACGTGGGGCATGAAGGCGGTGCGCATCAGCGCGTGCTGGACGTCCGCCTCGGCGCGCTTGAAGATCTCGCCCGCGAAGTAATCGAAGAGCACCGCGGGGGTCCTTCCTCCCCCGATCGTGGACTCGCCTTCGCGATGGTGTTCATCGAGGAGAAGAATCAGCCCGGCGCACCAACCGTCCGCGGCCTCGTAGAGCGATCGAACGCCCTCGCGCGAGCGTCGTTTGGGCGCGAGCTGTCGCACCAGCGCGGCCGCCTCCGCCTCCGTGAACCGGAGCTCCGGCCAGTCGACGACGTCGACGAGCTTGTGGGTGAGCAGTCGAGCGAACGCGGGCGGTGGCTCGCTGCGGCTCACGAAGATCAGCTGCCCGCCGCGCGGAATCTCCTCCACCGCGTCGCGCATGACCTCGTGCAGTGACGAGTCGGCGGGCGTCTCCTGATAGTTGTCGAACACCACGGCAAACGGCGCGTGCAGGCGCGCGAAGAGCTCCCGAAAGAAGCGGCGCGTGAACACGCCGAGACCCTGGCGGTACTCCTGCGTGAGCACGGGCAGCGGCGTGCGGCGGCGGGGCGCGGCGAGCCCGAGATAGTAGAAGAACGTCGCGACGTCGCCGTCGCCCTGATCGAGTTGATACCAGAGCGCTCGCCGCCTCGTGGCCGCGAGATAGCTCGCGACGAGCGTGGTCTTTCCCGAGCCGGGCGGCCCCCACACCCAGGTGACCGGAACGCGCCGCGCACGCTCGAGCCTCCGGAAGAGCCGGGTCCGGCGCACCGTCGTCGCAAGCGTCGGCCGTGTCGTCTTCGCGAGCGCCATCGGGTCGAATGATCTCACGGACTTCCGCGCGCCCTCGCGCGCTGGGCTTCCCCCCAAAACCTTGCGCGGGCCCCGGTTGTGCGAATCCGTATGCGATCCGTCATCGCGTCTTCGTACGTTGCGCGCGTCATGGATATCCCGCGCGAGGCGCTCACGGTCGAGGTCGGGTTTGCGCAGGCGCTTCGTCTTCAGCGGGTCGTTTCTCAGAAAGGTATCGGAGGTGACCATGTTTTGGACTCGGACGGGCGCACGACACTCTCTCTGGGCGGCGGTCATCGCGCTGCTGGGACTCTCCCCGCTGACCGCCACGGCTGGGCCCGTCTTCGTCACGGCCGAAGTTCGAACATGTGGGAGCGCTTCGCTGAGCAGCTGTTCAACGCTCAGCGCAGAGCCGCAAGACATAAAAGGCGACTCGATTAACGTCTTCGGACAGATCGGCGTCGGTGGCTTCAACAGCACGTCGGGCTTCGGTGCGGCCCAGATCGACTGGTTTCAGGACCACTTCGGATTGTTCGCGAGCGGGTCGACGAATACCACGACGAGCGATGGTACGGTCCACCTCGGCGGTGGAGTCGCGTCGGGCTCTTTTGCGGACACGCTGGTCGTGCCCGCCCAGCCAGGCCTGACGCCGGGAGACCCGGGCGTTTTGCTCCTTCCTTATCAGCTGCACGGCACGCTGCGCATCGACGCTCCAGTATTCGAGACGGCGTTCGTGAGTTTCAGCTGGCAATACGGCTTTGGTCCGGCTGACGTCGGCTTCGGTGGCTTCGGACCCGCCGTAAATACCATTCGCCTGGACAGACGCCTCCTGGACAGCGACCAGTCCTCGGAGATCATCAATCAGCCCGTGACTCTCGCGATCGATTACGTTGTCGGCGACCCGGTGCTCTTTATCGAAGCCGTGAGCCTGACGGCGATTGCCGGGGGGATTGCCGGCCCTGGCGCACTCGTCGGCAGCGCGGAGGGCGATTTTTTTCACACGGCGACGCTGCAGGGCGCCCTCGTGCTGGACCGGTTCGGAAATCCTGTTCCAGACCCGGTTGTGCTATCGGATTCCGGTTTCGATTACGTACATCCGGGCGCAGTCCAACCGGGCTCTCCGGTGCCGGCGCCCGGCAGCCTCTCACTCGCTGCGGCGGGCTTCACTTTCCTTTTGGGTCTCAGGCGGCGAGGCAAAGGGTCGCGGGCCATCCGTAGCGTCCGCGCGCTGACGATTTTCGGGTTCATTCTGGCGTTCGTCTTCGCCGCGCCAGCGCATGGATCTCCCGTCAGCGTCACGGTCGTGGGCAGCATGCAAAGCGAGGTCGGGTGTCCCGGCGACTGGGATCCCGTTTGCGCCGTCACGCACATGTCCTACGACGCCACCGACGATGTCTGGCAGGGTTCATGGACGATCCCGGCCGGCGGCTACGCGTACAAGGCCGCGCTCGACGACAGCTTTAGCGTCAACTACGGACTGCACGCGCAGTTGAACGGCACTGACATTCCGCTGAACCCGGGCGCGACGACAACGGTCAAGTTCTACTACGACGACAAGTCACACTGGATCACCGACAACCTGGGCTCGGTGATTGCGACGGCGCCCGGGAGCTTTCAATCCGAACTGGGTTGCCCCGCCGATTGGGACCCGAGCTGTCTGCGCTCGTGGTTGCAGGATCCGGACGGCAATGGAATCTACACCTTCTTCACGACGGCGCTGCCGATGGGCACCTACGAGACGAAAGTCGCCATCGACGAATCGTGGACGCTCAACTATGGCCTGATCGGCATTCAGGATGGTCCGAACATTCCGTTCACCGTGCCGTTCAATGGCGCACCGATGTTGTTTTCGTACTCGGCCTTGACGCACATCCTGACGATCACCGGGCCGCAGGACGGAACCCCTGGCGTCCCCGAGCCGCCCGCCGTCCCCGAGCCGACGTCGCTTGCGCTGCTCGGCACGGGCCTCGCTGCGCTTGTGGCAGCGCGACGACGGCGGATGCTACGGGCGCACCTCGTGTCCAAGATATTCCACGGCGGCCTGCACGCCGCCGCCCCCGTGCGGGATGCCTAGCGCGGCGAGCGCCATCTCGATCGCGCCGAGCACGCCGAAGACCATGGGTGCGTTGACGTGGCCCATGTGCGCGATCCGGAACGCGCGGCCCTGCAGGTCACCGATCCCGCGGCCGAGGACGACGCCGCACTTCTCGCGACAATAGTCGCTGACCACGCTCGGCTCGCGGCCCTGCACGAGCACCGTCGTGACCGAGTTTGCGCGCTCCTCGGCGCGGACGATATTGAGCGCGAGAGCGCCGCCCTCCGCCCAGCGGCTCACGGCGTGGCGCGTGGCCTCGGCGAGCAGCGCGTGGCGGCGAATCGCGGCATCGACGCCTTCCTCGAAGAGCATGTCGAGTGCCTTGCGCAGGCCGAAGAGCAGATGCTCCGGCGGCGTGCCGCCGTACTTCTGGTAATGCGCTTCACCGTTGCGGAACGTCCAGTCCCAGTAGCGCGTGCGGAGGTCCGCGTGCTCATGCGCGGCATGCGCGCGCTCGTTCGCGGCGACGAACGCGAGCCCGGGCGGGGTCATCAGCCCTTTCTGCGAGCCCGCCATCGCGACGTCGATGCCCCACGCATCCATCTCGAACGGCATGCAGCCCAGCGACGCCACGCAATCGACCAGCAGCAGCGCGGGGTGCCCGACGGACTCGATCGCGCGATGGATCGCCGCGAGGTCGTTGACCACGCCCGACGCGGTATCGATCTGCACGACGAGAATGGCCTTGATCTCGCGGGCGGTGTCGGCCGCGAGGCGCTGCGCGAGCGCCGCGGGATCGACGGCGCGCCGCGGATCGCCTTTCAAGACCTCGACCTTGACGCCCATCATCCGCGCCATGTCGCCCCACCCGAGCGCGAACAGGCCGCTCTCGAGCACGAGCACGGTCTCGCCGCGCGACAACACGTTGGTGAGCGCGGCCTCCCAGCCGCCGTGTCCATTCGCGGCGTACATGTAGGTGCGCCCCGTCGTCCGGAAGATCTTCGGCAGATCTTCGAGGAGAGTGTGCGTGACCGTGAGCATGTCGCCGGCGTAGATGTCGATGGCCGGTCGGTGCATCGCGGCGAGCACGGCGTCGGGGATGTTCGTGGGCCCGGGAATGCTGAGGAACTCGCGACCCCTGGAGACTGTCATGGCGTAGATTCTAAGCTACCCTCATCGTTTGGCCCCGACCTGGTCTTCCGGCGTGCCCGCGATCGGAACGAACAGGGCCTGTCCAAACTTGTCGATGCCGAAATGTTTAATGACGTTCTGCGTGTCGGAGGCGACCATGAAATCGGCGAAGGCGTTTCCGCCTGCGGTGTTCACGCGCGGCCCATTCGCCGGGTTCACCTCCATCACGGAGTAGATGTTCAGGAGCGGCCGATCGCCTTGCACGAGGATCGCCAAGCGCAGGCGCTTCTGATACGCGAGATAGGTCCCGCGATCGGAGATGGTGTAGGCGTTGCGATCGTCGGCGAGACCGAGGGTCGCGCCCATGCCTTGTCCCGCTTCGATGTACCACGGCGCGGCAGGCTCGACACCGGCGGCCTTCCACAGCGACTTCTCGAGGATCTGGGTCCCGGAGTTGTCTCCCCGCGACACGAAGCGGGCGCCCGCGTGCGCGATGGCCTTCATCGCCTGCGCCGCCGACGTCATGCTCTTGATTCGGGCCGGATCGTCCGCAGGGCCGATGATGACGAAGTCGTTGTACATGACGAGCCGCCGGTTGAGCATCTTTCCGTCGCCGACGTACTTCTTCTCGAGCGCGGCCGCGTGCGCAAGGACGACGTCGGCCTCGCCGCGTGCGCCGAGAGTCAGTGCCTGCCCCGTACCGACGGCCACCGTCTTGACCGTATAGCCGGTCTGGCGCTCGAACATCGGAACCAGGACGTCGAGGAGCCCGGAATCTTGCGTGCTCGTCGTCGTCGAAAGGATGACCGGTGAGCGTTGGGCCTGAGCGCCGGTATCTCTCGGCGCCACGACGGCCAACACGAGCGTCAGCACGACGAAGCCGAGGCGGATCGACGTGCTTGCGTTCACCGCAGAAAGGCCCGCTCGAAGTTGGTCTTCACCGCGCGGTCCAGCCCATCGCGGAATCGTCGGTAGCGTGCAAGGAATCGTTTGGCCTCCGGAGTCAGTCGCATCCCGCCGTGGGGACCGCCACCAGGCACGCGCTGAACGAACTTGAACCCCGCGGCGCGCTCCAGCTGGCCGAGGTACCCCCACGCATTGCGATACGACATCTCGAGATCTTTCGCGGCCTGCTGTAACGACCCGTACGTGTCGATCAGCTCGAGGAGTCGGGCGCGTCCCTCACCGAACTTCAAGTCTTCATTGAACGCGACCCACACTTTCAGCTTCGGTTTCATGACCACGGGCTCACGTTCCCGCCGGCCTCAACGACTCGCCGATACGCCATCCCCCGCGGAGCTCCATCAATCTCGCTCGTCGACTCGCATGTATGCTCCGGAAAACCGTATTGTATGCTCCTCCGAGCATAGTAGCCGCGGAAAGAACGCCGCGGCCGTCGTGGGAATTTCGCGGAGCTCATCGCGGGTCTGGTATTCGTCGCGAGCGTTTGACACGCAAAGGCCTGTTCGTATGATGCGCCGGTGGAGGACAAATCGCTGATGCGATACGAGGCACCGGAGACTGTGGAGAGCGCCGCCGCGCTGCTGGCCGAAGCGAGCGGCGACGCACGTGTCCTTGCAGGGGGGACGGATTTACTCGTGCAGATGCGATCCGACATCGTCGACCCGGCGCTGATCGTCGACATCAAGCGCATCGCCGAGACGCGTCGGATCACCGAAGAACACGGGGGCTGGCGGATCGGAGCTGCGGTCACCGGGGCCGAGCTCAAGGAGCACCCGCGGCTCAAACAGGTGTGGCCGGGTGTTGTCGAGGCTGCCAACCTCATCGGCTCGACGCAGGTGCAGGGCCGGGCGACGCTCGGCGGCAACCTCTGCAACGCCTCGCCGGCCGCTGACAGCGTGCCGGCGCTGGTTGCCGCCGGCGCCGTCGCGACGCTCGCTGGTCCGCGTGGGCGGCGCGAGCTGCGCGTGGAAGACGTCATGCTGGGCCCCCGAAAGCTCGCGTTGACGAAAGGCGAGTTCGTCGTGTCCTTCCTGCTGCCGTCGCGCCCGCCGCGCTCGAGCGATGCGTATCTGCGCTTCATTCCGCGCACGGAAATGGACATCGCTGTGGTCGGCGCGGGCGTCAGTCTCACGATCGATGCGGGCGGCACGATCACCGACGCGCGCGTATCGCTCGGCGCCGTGGCGCCGCGCGTGCTGCTGGTGCCCGACGCGGCGGCGGCCATCATCGGCAGTCGCCTGGACCGGCCGGCGCAAGACCGTCTCGAGGCGGCCGCGCGCGCGGCATGTTCACCGATCGACGACAAGCGTGGCACCGTCGAATTCCGGATCCAGGTCGCCGGCGTGCTGGCGCGCCGGGCGGCCCTGATCGCATTGGACCGAGCGAGGAGCGCCTGATGGCCAAGCATCACATCCAAGCGACGGTGAACGGCGACGCCGTGGAGTTCCTCTGCGAGACGGAGGAGACGCTGCTCGACGTGCTGCGAGACACCCTGCAGCTGACGGGCAGCAAGGAAGGCTGCGCCTCGGGCGACTGCGGTGCGTGTAGCGTCATGCTCGACGGGCGGCTCGTCTGCTCGTGCCTCGTGCTCGGCTGCGAGGTCGGCGGCCGGCGCGTCGAGACGATCGAGGGCGTGGCGAAGGGTCAGGCGCTGCATCCGCTGCAGCAGAAATTCCTCGAGCACGCGGCGCTGCAGTGCGGAATCTGCACACCGGGCTTCATCGTCGCCGGTAAGGCCCTGCTCGAGACGAATCCGAATCCGACGGACACGGAGATCCGTTACTGGCTGGCGGGCAACCTGTGCCGGTGCACCGGCTACGACAAGATCGTGAGCGCAGTAAAAGACGCGGCGGGTGAGATTCGCCGAAC
>Ga0310810_10000998_pt1 | contig 28726 bp, 18 predicted proteins | sample NCmetagenome_FD_207641 | JGI IMG/M metagenome (GOLD analysis project Ga0310810, IMG submission 207641) | Soil microbial communities from experimental microcosm in Duke University, North Carolina, United States - NC | ecosystem: Engineered > Artificial ecosystem > Soil microcosm > Unclassified ... | reverse complement strand
GATCAGTTGAAGACGATCGTGTTTACGTTGCCTGCCGATGACGGCGAGACGCTGGCGGCGCGGCTGGCGACGCAAAAGTGGTATGTCACCCGCCACACGCCTCTGACACGCGGCCGCGCGCATCTGGTGTTGTCGAAAGCGCCCCGCGCGACCGCTGCCACCCGATGACACTTTCGATAGCGCCGCGTCTTCGCAACGCGATCCTCGTGGCGCTCTCGATCGGCATCTTCATCGCCTCGTGGCTCTTCCGCTTCAACGATCCCGGCGGTTCGTTCGCCGGACTCACCGACGATCACTTTTTCTACGTCGTTCGCGGGTGGCAGATCCTGTTCGGCGACATCCCGGTCAGGGACTTCGTCGACCACGGAGCGCCGCTCTACTACTACATCGCCGCGGCGGTGCAAGTGCTGTTTGGTCGTGGCACGGTATCGGAACTCGCATTCTCAACGACGATGCTGTCGGCGAGCGCCGTGATCACGTTTCTGCTGGCCACGCGTGCGTCGGGATCGATTCTCGCGGGTTTAGCGGCGTGCCTGCTGCACGTCTGGCTCGGTCCGCGGTTCTACAACTACCCGAAGGTGCTCATCTACGCAGTGGCGATCCCGTTGCTGTGGAGGTATGCCGATCGGCCGACTGCGTCGCTACGCGTCTGGCTGGCCGTGCTGACGGTGATCGGGTTTCTCTTCCGTCACGACCACGGCGTGTTCGTCGGCCTCGCCACAGGCGTGTTGATGTTGTCGCTTCGCGAGCTCAGCCTGAAGGAGCGATTGCGGCATCTGGCGATCTACTCCGGGCTCGTCGTCATCCTCGTGGCGCCGTACTTCGTGTTCATTCAAGTCAATGGCGGGCTCATCTCGTACTTTCGCCAGGCGTCGGCTTGGGCCGAGCGCGATCGCGCACGTGAGCCGATCGTGTGGCCCGGTCTGTTCGACAACCCGGATGGCGAATCGGACGAGGCAAAGGCCGGGTCCCTCGTCGCGAAGGTGCGAGACAACGCCGAGGCCTGGGTCTATTACACGGAGATCCTGCTGCCGTTCTTTGCGCTGTTTGTCCTGGCCGTGTCGCGCGACGGGTTCCGGCCGGACTGGCCGCATGCACGGGAGAAGCTGGCGATGGTGGCGGTGCTCGGCGCCGCCCTGGACGCCGGATTCCTTCGCAGTCCGCTCGAGGCGCGACTCGCGGACCCTTCGGTGCCTTTGGTCATCCTCGCGGCGTGGCTGCTGGTGGCATTGCCGCGCCTGCTGATCAGCGACGCGTCGCTGCAACCAGCGTGGCTCCGTGTGCGCGTGCCGCTCAAGGCGATAACGGCGTTGATTGGCGTCCTGATGGTGCTGTTGTTCGTTTTCCTCATCAAGGGTGATCTGTACAGGCGGCTCGACAAGGCATCGATGACGGACCGCTTTGGCAAGCCGTTCGAACGTGTCGGCGTCATCGCGAAGCAGTTGCACATGGATTGGGATCTTGGGCTGTGGGCAGCACGGCCCGAACGCCCGGACCTGATTACGCTGTCGCTTTACATCAACGCCTGCACGACGCCAGACGATCGCGTGCTTGTGCAGTCGTATTTGCCGCAGGTCCTGGCGATCGCGAGGCGCGCGTTTGGGGGCGGCCACGCCGACCTCCGTCCTGGCTTCTTCGAATTCGAGGAGGCGCAGCGGTTGACGGTCCAGCGGCTCCGCAGCCGATCGGTCCCGATCATCCTGCTCGACACCGACGACTCGCTGCGCAGCTTCTACCGTGCCTTCCCGATCGTGACGGCCTACATCGACCAGGAATATCGTCAGGCTGGGATGCACACGTTCGACGAGCGCTTCGGTATCACGCTGTTCGTGAAAAAGGACCGCACGCCTACTGGCACGTACGAGCCGCTTGGCTGGCCATGTTTCGGGTCTGGGAGGAATGTGGACTCGGGCGGAGAAAGCAGAGAAAAACCGCTCGCAGAGATCGCTGCGCACTCTGCGATAGGCTTTAGTCGGTAACGATGCCAGATCAGGTCTCGCCAATCGATCGCGTGTTCGGTCGTCTACGCGCAGCGGTGCGTGCGTGGCGGCGTCCGCTCGATAGCGAGCTGCGCGTGCTGCAGGACGAGGTCCGCGAGATGCGTCGCGAGATGCATGCCCGCATGCTGCAGTACAACCATCAGCTCGGTCGTATGGCGCGCGTCGCTGGTGCGGAGGAGTCGGCTGAACGGAAGCTGTCGGGCCGCGCGTTACCTGTTGACGGTCCCGAGCACGAACCTGCGATATGGGAGGCGATCGGCGACGAGGAACCGTTCCCGGATCCAGAGGGCCGCGAGTGGCTCGAGCTCGACGCGTGCCCGGTGTGTGGCAGCTCGGAACGCACGCTGGTCAACCCGTGGAACAAGTTCATCCTGATTCCGAAAGCACCCGATCAGACGTCAGCCCGCTACGACTACTCGGTTTGCCACGCGTGCGGCGTGCTCTATGCCACACGCCGGCCGTCCGGCACGCGCTATCACTTTCTGCTCGAGCACTTCGGCGAAGTCGTCGCCAAGCGCGGTTCACGCGGCACCGGTGAGATTACCAACCGCCTGCTGAATCCCTATCCCCTGAGCGACGACGATCGTGAGGAGCTTCGACGGCTGGCCTCACACGGCGTATTCGTGTCCGATCACCTCGGTCTGACCGGAAAGCAATACCTCGCGCCGCTCATGCGCGATCGGTTCGAGAACTGCGTCCACACCGACATCATCGGCTCACTCATCGAACCCCGCAATGCGCGCGTCGTCGAAGTGCGATCGCGCGCCGGAACGATCCTTGACGGTCTTCGCCGCGCCTGGGGCGCCACGGTCTACGCGATGCCGATCTGGGAGAGCCAGCAGTTCCTGCTGCGCGAGTTGTTCGATATCACGACGTCGCCGCTCATCGACTTCGAGCACTTTCAAATCCCGTTCGACGGCGAGTTCGACCTGATCATCTGCAACCACATGTTCACGCACGCGCTGCGGCCGCGCGACTTCTTCGCCGAGCTGCGCCGCAAGCTGAAGCCGGGTGGGCATGTGTACCTCTACAAAGAACCCGACGATGCGGAGTTTCTGACGGGCAATCAGTCGATGTTCGCGACGCTGAATCCGCTGCACATGCAGGCATTCGATCAGGCGTCATTCGTGCGTGCCCTGGCCTGCAACGGGTTCGAGACGGTGTTTATCAAGGGCCGCAACCTGCATCACCTGGTTCTCGCCCGGCTTGCGGCAACACCGCCGCCGATGAAGCCCATAACCGGCAAGCAGCGCGACGCGCGGATCGAGGCGTATCGGCAGGCATTCGACCGCGCGGTGCTCGGTGTCGACGAGTCACTGCGGCCACGCGTCGCCGCGGAATGGCCGGCGGCCGTCGAGCGCGCGGTCGCCGCCGGTGTCGCCGACTACGACGAGCGCGGACGTTTGCGTCTGGTATCGCGATAAGGTGTAGTGTCCGGCTTCAGCCGGACCCGGACCCATGGCGCAAAAAACCGAGCGCGAAAAAGCGCAGAAAAACATCGCCGACAACCGCAAGGCGCTGCACGACTACCACATCCTCGACGAGTGGGAAGCCGGCGTGGCGTTGCTCGGCACCGAGGTGAAGGCGATCCGTGAAGGACGTGTCAACCTGCGCGACAGCTATGCGCGCATCGACAAAGGCGAAGTCTGGCTGAGCAACGTCCACATCAGCCCGTACAGTCACACCGGCTACGACCGCCACGACGAAAAACGCCAGCGCAAGCTCCTGTTGCATCGCCACGAAATCCAGAAGATGACCGGCAAGGTGGCGGAGAAGGGCCTCACGCTCGTCCCGCTGCGCATGTACTTCAAGAACGGCCGAGTGAAGGTGGCGCTGGCCTTAGCCAAAGGCAAGCAGGCGCACGACAAGCGCGAGACGATTCGCCGGCGTGAAGTCGATCGCGAGACCCGCGCCGCGGTTAAAGGCCGGCGCTAGACGCGGCGGTCCGCGCCGCGAAGCAGGGCCAGCCGAATTCCGCATCAGTGCCCACTGGCTGGCGATTGATTTCCGCGTAGATATGAATCTTGCGCGGGTCGGGCGTGAACTCCCCGACCTTATGAAAGCGCGCGTCGAGGTACTTGCTGATCGCGGGATACGACTGTCGAAAGTTTTCGAGCTCGTCTGGACTGACCAGCACGATCGGCACCGACTGTTGCGAGAGGCGCGCGAGCACCGCAGGCTCGTAGGTCGACGGGTCGCGGAACAGGGGCAGCAGGGTGGATTCACCGCCGGCAAAGACACGACGCGAGAACACGTTCATTTCGGGCGCCCACCACGTCACCAGCAGACGGTCGCCGGAACGCGTGCAGTCGTGGACGTAGCGTGCCACCTTCCAGCTACTGCCTGCGGGCCACTGGCCGGCCCATGGCCACTGACGTGTGTCGTGAAACACGTCGCGGGCACGCTGCCATACCGCACCAGGTCCGTCAGCAATACGTGCTCGATTGAGCTGACTCGGGACGTGTCCCAGCATGACCGTGCCGGCGACAAAAGCGATCGCGATGGCCGCGACTGCTCCACGCACCGGCCAGAGGGCGAGCCAGTGCCGGGGCCGCTCGTGCCACGCGACGGCGACGAGGCACGCGAGGAGCATCGGCGCCGAACCGTAGATATCGGGAATCCGCTCGGCTAGCGTCTCTCGCAGCAGTCCTGCGGCACACACCATCATCAGTGCAGATGCCGTGAGGGTAAACGCGTGTTCGCGAGTGAACACGCCGTTACGGAATACCGCAATGAGCGTGACCGCGAGGATCGGGATACTCCACAGCACGAAGAAGAGCGTGACCGAGACGTTGTGCGGACTGAAGGCGGAGACGAGACGCGGTCCGGCGTCGAGTCGGGCCAGGCGACCGAACCCGAGCGCAGCGAGTATTCGCGAGACGAAGCTCCGATCGTCGGGTAGCGTCTGTGTCGTGCGATCGAAGCCCGACGTGTCCTCGACCTCGCGGTGTGACACGAGCTGCGACAGCGTGTCGCGAGCCGGAGGCTCGAGCCGGTACTTCCAGGTGCGCCCTTCCGCGTGCTCTGGTGCAAGCAGCTGTAATTCAGCTTCGATCGACTCACGTCGGCGATCGTCAACCTCGGGCTTCCAGCGTACCCGGATGGTGGGAAGTCCCGCCGGGTCGATAGGGCGTGACCCGACCCAGCCTCCGTCGGGCAGCGCGTCGAAGGTCAGCCTGCCGAGCCACGTCCGGCTGGCCTCGGTGCCGCTGGTGGCCAACCCGGTTCGAAAGTAGTTGATGAGGCCTTGCTGATACTGCACGTAACCGAGATACGGTGTCAGGCACGCGAGCGTCAGGAAGCCGAACTCGACCGCGCGCCTGGCGACGTCCCTGATCCCGTTGTGCGAGTGGGCACTCGCAATCAAGGCGGCGGCACCGGCCCCGACGTACACACCGTGATCGTGGCGAATCAGAAACGCCACCGCCGTCCACAGCGCGACTACCGCCAGGCGGGCACGAGAGGGGTAAGACAGATACCACCATGCGATCGCCAGGAAGACGGAGTAGACCATGATCTTGGGATGCGAGTAGAGGCGTGGGTAGATCAACACCTGCAGCAGGGCCGCGCTCGCGCCAATGAAAAGCGAACCAGAGATGCGCGATGCCAGCCAAGTGGTGATGCCTGCACCGACCGCAAGGGATGTCAGCACGAGGACCACTTCCGCGAAGGGCGATTCTCCGAGCACGCGCTGCGCCGTTGCCGAGAGCACGACCATCAGCGGAACGCCTTCCTCGGTGTAATCGCGGATTGGCAGATCGCCGGCGAGCATCGCCTGCGCGCGGGCGAGGTGGACGAAGTGATCGTTGCTGAAGCCGCTGAGCGAAACGAAGCGGTAGCCGAACGCGAAGATCGCGAGGATCATCGACGCGACGATCAACCACGAGCTCTGCGTCGTGGTCGAGATCCGTGTGTGACTCATGGGTTGACCGTGCCGGACGCACTCCCTAGAATGAGTCGTTGATTCGTTCTTGCTTTCTTCCATTCCATCAGCCGCTGATTGTAGGACGGGGAGCGTGACACGAGCAGAATGATCCGACGCTATCTCTGGCTCGCCGTGCAGGGTGTCATTTCAGTGGCCCTGCTGACATGGATTTTTCGCGGTCTCGATCGGCACGCGTTCAGTGCGCTGTTCGCCGACTTGCCGCTCTGGTTCTACGTCATCTCACTCGCGGTCGTCCTCGGTGGATTGGCGCTCTATGCCTGGCGCTGGTGGCTTGTGCTGACGATCACCGGCGCCGATGTCCCGCTGTCGACGGCACTCCAGCAGTACTTCATCGGCGTCTTCGTCAATAACTTTCTGCCGAGCACGGTCGGCGGCGACATGGCCAAGGTGTATTACATCGGCCGTCAGCACGGATATCGCGCGGTCGCCGCGTCAGTGGTCGTAGATCGGGTGCTTGGCGTTGGCATCCTGGCGATCCTGGCGGCAGGTGCGGCCTGGATTTCGTCTCCCGATTCGCCGCGTCTGGTGGCGTCGCGGCTTGTCGTGACCGGCATCGCTGCCGCTCTGACAGTCGTCGTCGGGCTTGTCGTCTTCGGAACGGGGGGACTCGCGCGATGGTTGGCGCCGTTCGGGCCGCGCGCGGTGTCGATCGCCACGCACGCGCAGCAATTCAGGGTCGACATGGCTGTTCCGCTCAAGCAGCCTGTCGTCATGGCGCAGGCGATTTTCGCGGTACTGACCTACTTCGTCTGTATGACGCTGGTCTATCTCTTGTTCCTGACCGTGCACTCGATCGCGCTACCGTCGTTCGCGACGCTGTTTGGCGTGGTGGCGACGACCGCCGTGCTGAGCAACGTGCCGATCTCTCTGAACGGGCTCGGCGTGCGCGAGCAGCTGCATGTCTGGTTGCTCGCCCCGCTCGGAGTGCCGACGGAAGTCGCGCTCGCCATCTCCCTCCTGATGTTCGCGCATCTGCTGGTGGCCAGCGTCGTGGGTCTCGTGCTGTGGCTGCGGATGCCGGCGCTCCCGGCGGACGCCGAACCCCAGTTGACGCCCTACAGCACCTGAGCCGAGACGCGCAGACGAGCAAGGACTACGGCGTGCCCTCAGCATCCGGCGCGGGCGGTTTGGCGCCGGCGTCCAGCAGCAGTTGCACGATCTCGTCGCGTCGGGCCGCGACTGCGGCAGCCATCGGCGTCATCTCCACCGGATAGTCACGGACGAAGCCGCGGCGTATGCGGTACGTGGCATTTGGATTCTCGCCGTGCGCGAGCAGCCGCGCCACTTCTCCGCGATCGCGCAGTGCCGCCGCCTCGGCGAGGTTAAGCGGTTCGAACAGCCAGAACGGATGCACGTCCCAGATAGCGAGCACGAGAAAGACCACCCGCGTCAGCCCGAGGAGTGCTGGCGGGAGCATTGCGACGAGCAGCATCTTCCGGCTCACGTCACTCGCCCCAGAGTCTTGCCATCCACGTCGGCTCGAAGTGTGGATTCGGCGCCGGCATCGACAGCGCGTCGTTGCGAAGCGTGGTGATCAGATGCTGGCTTGGCTCATCGCTCGGCCAGCGGCCCGCGCGCTTCCAGTTGCCGGGCTGAGTCGCCCAGTCGTTGCGCGTCTTGAAGGCATATGTGCGCGCGACGTGATGAATGCCGAGACTCCGCACGCTCCACGCCATGCCCGTCGCGAGAAGCACGAGAGTCAGCGTGGCCGCGACGAGCCGCTGTGTGGGGCCGACTCGCCCCATCAAGCAGCGGATCGCGGCATACGCGGCGAATCCGTAGAAGATGCCCGACACGCTCATGATGTCGTCCTTCGTGTACGCATACGACAGCGTTGCGTTGGCAGCGAGGACGACCGCGAAGAGCAGGATGAGTCGATCGCTGGCATCGGACGCGCGATACCGACGAAGAACGATGACCGCAGCCACTGCGATGAGTGCAGTGGTCACGAGCGAGCTCAGGAAGCTCAGCGCGAGTCCCGCGGTCAATCGATCGTTGAGCCAGGCGCCGGTCGTGACGAACACGCCGCTCTGCGGCTCGGACGCCAGCACCGACAGCGCCGACGACACGACGTTGTAGACATAGAACACGACGGGCAGATCGCCAAAATGACGCTGCAGCTCTGAGGGTTCGAGGACGCCGAACCCATACCCGGAGCTGCGCTCGATGAGCCCGGGTGTGCCGACTGACAGCACTCCGAATCGGAGCACGAAATAGCCGGCGAGCAACACGGTCATCGCGACGACGCCGCGAGTGGACACGCCGCGCATGCCGAGCATCCAGGCGGTGACCGCGACCACCCACACGAGCAGCCCTGATTCGAGCGTCAGCGAGGCGACGATGAACGTGACGAGGGCGATCGCGTCAACGATGAATCGCGGTCGTGCTTGCGCGAGGTTCAGCACGACGAGCGCCATCACGGCGATCTCGAGGAAGTGATTGATCGGAAATGCCTCCTGCACCGTGCTGCGAAACGTGTGCAGGCCGACGACAACGGTCAGCGCGAAGGCGGCCGCGCATAGATCGACGACAGTTCGCACGCGAAGCGCCCGCGTAAAGAGCAGCAGGCATGCCACCATCGTCAGCGCGTGTGCGCCGCGGAAGGCGAGCCAGTAATTGCCCTGTGCCGCGTCGAAGATGAGTTTGATTTGAACGATGCGAAGCGGCCGGAGGTACGCGGCGTTGTAGGCCGCTGACCAGAAGGTTTCGACGATCGACGTCGATCGTTGCGCGGCGATCATTTCTTCGAGCGCGTCGAAGACCTGCACCGGCATCCGCAGGAGGTCGTAGGCCAGGGCGCCGGCACAGGTGAGCGCCAGCAGATACGCCCAGGTCCGCGCGGTGAACGGACCGATTCGATCGCTGTCGTGACCGTCGGGTCGTGGCTGCGCCGAGTAGGCACCACGCCACAAACGCCACCGGATGCGAAGGACGTCAACGAATGCCGCCGCTCCGCCGCCGAATGCGACGCGGCTTTCCTGGTTGCCATCCCAGGTGACGCCGACCTCGCGGATCGACAGGCCCGCGCGACGCGCCAGGGCCAGCATCTCAACGTCGAACGCGAAGCCCTGAATCGTGAGATAGGGACAGATCAACCCGACCGCTCGAGCGCTGAACAACTTGAAGCCGCACTGCGTGTCGCTGATGGCCGGCACAACGAGGATGCGGACGAACCAATTGAAGAAGCGGCCGATCCAGTGACGAATCCACGGCTCGTCGAGCCGGGTGGATCCGGGCGCCTCGCGCGAGCCGATCACGAGTGCACTGTCGGCATCCTGTGTATGAGCGAGGAAGCGCGTCAGGTTATCGGGTGGCGTGGCCAGATCGGCGTCGGCGATGTAGCGCCATTCGCCCTGTGCCTCGAGCAGTCCGCGGCGGACGGCTTGGCCCTTTCCGTGATGGGGAAGTGCGAGAAGCCGGATCCGTGGTTCGTTCCTGGCCTCAGCCTCGACAATCTCGCGCGTCCGATCCCGACTCCCATCGTCGGCGACGACGATTTCCCACGATGGGACCAACCCTGGCAGGGCCTGCCGCAGGCGTGCGATGCACGGTCCGATGCGACGTTCCTCGTTGTACGCAGGGACGACGATCGAAAGAAATGGCTGATTCACTCGGCGCTGGCAGTATACGGGGTTGACAGATCATGCGAGATCATTGAGACTTTTGACGTTCAATTTGTGAACAACATGTTCATCCGTTGAACGTTCCCCCCAAGGAACCCGCCGTCGCCGAAGGCTTTGGCGTGGCGGGCGCAGTCCGCTGGGCCCCTCGTCGGTGGCCTGGCCCGTGTCGGCGTACCTGTAAGCGACAGGCCGAAGGTCTGTCTATTCGCGGCCTTTCTTAGGTTTTCCCCCACAAATTTCATGGATCTCGAGTCCCGTCGGGACCTGCAAATGCTCGAAGCCCTCGAGCAGGAAGCCCGGATCACCCAGCGCACGCTGGCCTCGCGTCTGGGCATGGCCCTGGGGCTGACCAACCTGTATCTCAAACGGTTGATCCGCAAGGGATACGTGAAGTGTGTGACGGTCTCGCCCAACCGGCTGGTGTACTCGCTCACGCCTCGCGGGGTGGCGCGTAAAGCCAGGCTCACCTACGAGTTCATGAAGTACTCGCTCGATTTCTATCGTGACGCCCGGCAACATCTGCGACGCAGCCTGAGCATTGCGGTGGCTCGGCAGAAGACCGTGGCGATCTTTGGCACTGGCGACGCGGCGGAGCTTGTGTTCCTGCTGGTTCGCGACATGGGCCTGGAACTGACTGCGGTGTTCGGTCCGGAAGGAAACGGTCGCTTCCTCGGCTTGCCGGTGCTGCCGATCGCCGAACAGGCGTCGGTGACTTTCGACGTCTTGATCGTTGCCGTGCTCGAGCGGCCGGCGGGGACGGCGCGTCTGTTGCGCCAGTCGGGTGTGCCCGACGAGAAGATTCTGATGCTGCAACCGCAGCCGGAGACACACACCACATCGACCCCGGAGGCCGAAGCCTCCTAGCCGCGTCAATGCGAGTCCTGTTCTCAGTCAATAACTTCGGATTCCTCCGGAACTTCGAGCCCGCGTTGCGCGAACTCGCCGCGCGGGGCCACGACATTCATCTGCTCGCCGATCGGAAGGACAGCGTCGGCGGCACGCGCACGATTGACAACCTGCTGCGCGTGCATCCCGATCGCATCACGTTCAGCTACGCGCCGGCGCGCAAGCAGGATTTCTGGCACCCGCTCGCCGTGCAGGTGCGTCTCTGTCTCGACTACTGGCGCTATCTCGATCGCCGCTACGACGACTCGCCAAGCCTCCGGGCTCGCGCGGCGCGCCAGGCTCCGGAGTTTGCCTCGCGACTTCCGAAGGTGCCGCTCATCGGATCGCGCCTGGCGATGCGCGTGTGGGATCGAGTGTTCACCGGCGTCGAGCGCACGCTGCCAGCAGGAGACATCGCGACGCGCATCCTCGCCGAGCATCGGCCCGATCTGCTGTTGATGACACCGCTCCTGTACTTCGGCTCACAGCAGGTTGAGTACGTGCGAGCGGCCAAAGCCGCCGGGATTCCGTGCGTCCTCGGCGTCGGCAGCTGGGATCACCTCACGACGAAAGGCCGCATTCACGAACGCCCACATCGCATCGTCGTCTGGAATGAATTTCAACGCGCCGAAGCGGCCGAGTTGCACGGGATCGATCCCGGCATGGTCAGCGTGACCGGCGCGCAGGCCTACGATCACTGGTTCCTGCAGCGGCCCTCGACCACACGCGAGGACTTTGGCGTCAAGGTCGGTGTCCCTCCGGATCGGCCGCTGCTCTTGTATCTCTGCTCGTCCCCGTTCATCACACCGTACGAAGTGGGCTTCGTGCGCAAGTGGATCGAGGCGGTCCGTCACGCGCCGGATCCGCAACTGCGCCGGGCTGCGATTCTGATTCGCCCGCATCCGCAGAATGCCGCGCAGTGGGCCGACTTCGATCCATCGGTGTTCGAGGCGGTGGGCATCTGGCCGCGTGCCGGAGCCAATCCAGTGGACACCGACGCGCGTGCTGATTACTACGACTCGATGTTCCACAGCGTCGCGATGGTGGGCATCAACACCAGCGCGCTGATCGAATCAGGCATTGTCGGTCGTCCGGTCTTCACGGTGCTGGCCTCCGAGTTCGCCGGACAGCAGGAAGGCACGCTGCACTTCAAGCATCTGACGAGCGCCAACGGCGGCCTGCTCAACGTTGCGACCTCGATGCCGGAGCACTTGGCGCAGCTTGCTCCCGTCGTGCGCGGTGAACACGATGCGACGAAGTCGCGCGCGTTTGTCCAGGCCTTCGTGCGTCCGCATGGACTCGACACGCCGGCAGCGGGGAAGTTCGTCGAAGTGATCGAGGCGACGTTGGCCGCGCCGCAGCCGGCGCCGGTCCGGGACTCGTTGCTGCAGTCGATCGGCCGCCGGCTGCTGACGCCGGTCGCTGCGCTCGTGCGCGCTCGCGCGACCGCGCGTAAAGCGAAGCGCCGTGATCCGGAGACCACCGGCACGCGTCCGCTTCGGCTGTTGTTCGTGCTGGGTGGACCCGAATACATCCGTTACTACGACTCGACGATGAAGGCGCTGGCCGATCGCGGGCATCACGTGATGGTCGCGGTGAACGACCTGCAGGAGCGCAAGCACGCGCGTCTCGAGATGGTCGGCGACGAGCGCATCGCGCTGCTCGGTGAGTTCCCGCCGCGGCGCGATCGGTGGATGCCGCTGGCACGCGCCGTTCGCGGGACGATCGACTTCGTGCGCTACTTCCATCCGCGGTTTGCCGAGGCGCCGGCGCTGCGGCATCGGATGTATCGCAAGGTGCTGCCGCCCCTACTGCGGCCGCTCGATCGCATCCACTCGATGAGCGAGCGTTCGCTGGCTCGGCTGATTCGGTTCCTGCAGGCCTGGGAGCGAGCGGTTCCGATCAGCCCGGTGATTCGCGAATATCTCGAGGCGCGGCGTCCTGATGCCGTGATTGTCTCGCCATTGATCGATGCGGCCTCCGATCAGATGGACGTGGCGCGTGCGGCACAAGCGGCTGGCATTCCCCTGGTCGCGGCGATCTCGAGCTGGGACAACCTGACCAACAAAGGCCACATGCGGATCGTGCCGGACATGGTCACGGTGTGGAACGAGCACCAGAAGAAGGAGGCGATCGACTACCACGGCGTGCCGGCCGATCGTATCGCCGTCACCGGCGCCCAGCTCTTCGATCGCTGGTTCGGGCGTGAGCCGAGCCAATCGCGTGAATCGTTCTGCGAGATGGTCGGGCTACCCGACACGCGGCCGTTCGTGCTGTACACCGGATCGTCGGTGTTCATCGCGCGTTCCGAGGTCGAGGTGCCGTTCGTTCGCCGCTGGCTGGAAGGCCTGCGGACGAGCAGCGACGCTGGGCTGCGCGATGCCGCGATTCTCATTCGCCCGCATCCGTTCAATGCGGATGCATGGGTGAACGCCGACTTCAGCGATCTCGGCCCGGTGGCGATCTGGCCACGGCAGCGCTACACGCCGGCGGAGGAGTCGGCGCGGACCTCGTTCTTCGACTCGCTGTTCTACAGTGCGGCGATCGTCGGCATCAACACGAGCGCCATGATCGAGGGCGCGATTCTGAGCCGGCCGGTGCTGTCGCTGCTGACACCCGAATTCGCGGGCACGCAGGAGGGCACGCTGCACTTTCACTACCTGCTGCCCGAGAACGGCGGATTCCTTCGCGTTGCACATTCGCTAGAAGAGCACGAGGCGCAGCTCGCCGAAGTGTTGCGGAATCCGGCGCTCGTGCGGCAGCAGACCGAGCGATTCGTCGGCGCATTCCTGCGGCCCCACGGTCTCGACGTCGCGTGCACCCCGTTGCTCGCCGGCGCGATCGAGCGTGCCGGACGCGAGACGGCAGCCGCGCCGCAGCGGGAGTCGCTGGCCACGAAGATGTTCCGCGCGTTCGTGTTTCCCACCGCGATGCTCGTGCAGTGGTTCAGTGAAGGCGGCGCTCTCCATATGGCTGCGCGGTCGTCGAAGAAGTCGAAAAAGACAGGCAAAGTGAAGAAGGCCACGACAGAGAAGAAAGAGAAGCACGAGAAGAAGGAGAAAAAGGCGAAGTCGCCGAAGACGGCGGACGCGACGCAATGAACATTCTGTTCTTCGGGCGGCGCTTCACCTACTTCCGCAACTTCGACACCGTCCTGCGCGAGCTCGCCTCGCGCGGTCATCTGATTCATCTCGCTGTCGAACGAGAGACAGAGGAGGGCCGGCCGCTCGTCGAGGGACTCATCGCCGAGTATCCGAACAACATCAGCGTCGGCCTTGCTCCAGGCCGCACCGATGACGACTGGTCGTGGGTGGTCAGTCGTCTTCGCCCCGGTCTCGAATACCTTCGCTACCAGCACAAGTTGTTCGATGACACGCCGATGCTGCGCGAGCGTTCGCGCGAGCGGACGCCTGGCTTCTTTGTCTCGCTGGGCGAGCAGGTCCGACGACACGCGCGATGGACACGACGTCCCATCGAAGCATTTCTGCGCTGGCTCGAGCGCGCGATTCCAGACGACCCGGCTATCCGCGCGTACATCGACGAGCAGCGTCCCGATCTCGTGCTCGTGACGCCGCTCATCGCGCTGGGGTCGTCGCAGATCGACTATGTGCGGCTCGCGCGTTCGCAGGGCATTCCCACTGCCCTCTGTGTCTGGAGTTGGGACCATCTCTCCAGCAAGGCGCTCATCCGGGAGCTGCCCGATCGCGTGTTCGTCTGGAACGACACGCAGAAGCGGGAGGCGCAGACGCTTCACCGCATCCCGGCGAGCCAGATCGTCGTGACCGGCGCGCAATGCTTCGACAAGTGGTTCGATCGTGCGCCGTCCCGCGATCGGGAAACGTTCTGCCGCCAGATTGGCCTGCCCGCGGATCGACCGATCCTGTTGTACGTCTGCTCGGCGCCGTTCAGTGGCAGCCCGCCAGAGGCGCCGTTCATCGTGGACTGGATCCGGCGCATCCGCACGAGCAACTCGACGCGACTGCGAAACACCCCAATCCTCGTCCGGCCTCATCCCTCTCGTCGTCCCGAGTGGGAGGGCATTGATCTGACGCCATTCCCCGACGTCGTGCTGTGGGGCAGTGACCCGCTCGATGCGGCCGCGCGCGCTGACTATTTCGACTCGCTGTATCACAGTGCGGCCGTGGCGGGGCTGAACACGAGCGCGTTCATCGAAGCCGGAATCCTCGGACGCCCGGTGCACACCATCCTGCTTCCGGAGTGGTACGAGAGCCAGATGGGCACGGTGCACTTCCGCTATCTGTTCGAAGCGGGCGGCGGACTGCTGACGAGCGCGACGAGCTACGACGAACACCTGGCGCAGCTGGACCAGGCGCTCGCGCAGCCCTCGACAGAGATCAAGCCCTTCGTTCGCGAGTTCGTGCGGCCGCGCGGCCTCGATGTCGCGGCCACGCCAGTGTTTGTCGAGCAGGTCGAGGCCATGAAGGGAATCACGGTGGCGCCGCTCACCGAGCCGCGACTGCGAGGGCTCGCGTTTTGGATCTTGAACAAGGTTCTCTCATGGCGCCAGGACCGTGACCGTGAGCATCTGCTCTACTCCGAGCGCGAGCTCAACAAGATTGCTCGCATGCGGAACCTCCACCAAATCAAGGCGGCGCGTGAGCGTGCAAAGCGGGACCGCGATCGAGCGATCAAGGAGCAGAAGCTGGCGGCTCGTGAGCGTGCGAGGAAAGAACGCGAACTGGTCGTGAAAGCGATGAAGGCTGCCGCCAAGGAGCAGCGCCGGACATGAGTCTCGCCGACGCGTCGGCGGACGCGGACGCGCTGCGCGCGAAGGCGGCGTACGAGCGCGCTCGCGACGCGGTGCTGAAGATGATCGGCGGCGCGGCTGGCGGAGCGACCGCGCCGAGTGCGTACTGGCGCGAGGAGCTCGAGACGATCGATTACATGATCGAAGCGTCTCCGCTCATTCTTCGCAAGCTTCGCCACCACGCGTTTCACATCACCGGCATTCGTCCGTACGACTATCGATCCAAGGGCGACAACCGTCGCGAATACTTCGAGGCGCGGCTGCAGGCGCTGCGCGCGCTCGGCGGCGACAACCTTCTCGTGCCCGAGTCGCCGTCCCTCGGTGGATTCGGATTCGACATCGGTGGGCGACTGTTCAACGTCGACACGCTGAAGTTCTACGAGGTGTTGATCGGCATGGAGCGCGGCGGCGTGTTGCCGGCACTCCGTCAGTGCGAGCGTCCGGTCGTCTGCGAAATCGGCGCGGGGTGGGGCGGCTTCGCCTATCAGTTCAAAACGCTCTTCCCGAATTCGACGTACGTCATCGTCGACTTCCCCGAGTTGTTTTTGTACTCGGCGACGTATCTCGGGACGGTTTTTCCAGAGGCGCGGCTGGCATTTGTCGGGGCTGGTGAGCAAGCGGCCGCTGTGCGCGACGCCGATTTCGTGTTCGTGCCACAGGCACGTGCTGGCCGCGACACGATCGGCCAGCTCGATCTCGTCGTGAACATGGTGTCGTTCCAGGAGATGACCGACACCCAGGTTCGCCGCTACGCCGACATTGCCGCGTCGGCCGGATGCCCGTTCGTCTACAGCTTCAATCGCGAGCGATCGGCCTACAACACCGAGTTGATCAGGGTCAGTGACGCGCTCGCTGAACGATATCGGCTCACCGAAGTGCCAGTGCTCGAGAGCGACTACACCAACGCGATGAAGCGCATGCCGAAAGCGGGCAAGGTGCAGGAGCGATCGGAGTTCAACTACCGGCACCTGGTCGGACGCCTCGATCCGTCGTCGGTAGGGCACGTCCTTTCGGACGTGCCGGTCGGCCGGTCCCAAAGGACCGGCCCTACGGGAGGTGGCGGCGTTGTGCTGGGCATGACGCTCTACAACAACGCGCGTCATCTGCCCGAAGCGATCGAGTCACTGATCGCGCAAACGCACAGCGACTTCACGCTCATTCTGCTCGACGATGCCTCGGCGGATGAGACTGAGTTTGTTGCGCGCGCGTATGTGTCGCGCGACGCGCGCATCAAGTACTTCAAACACGACAGCCGGCAAGCGATGATCGCCACCTGGCGCGACGTCGTGCAGATCGCGATGCGCGAATGCCCGACTGCCGAGTACTTCGCGTGGGTCAGCGATCACGATCGTTGGCATCCACGTTGGCTCGAGCGTCTGCTCGGTGAGCTCGACGCGGATCCCGATGCCGTCCTCGCGTATCCGATTACGCGGCGCATCGGTCCGACTGGCATCGAGCTCGACAAAGGGCCGCGGCTCTTCGACACAGTCGGATGGGCCGGCCTGCGTGCACGGTGGCGGCACATGTGTCATGCCGCAGTCGCTGCCGGCGACATGGTGTACGGCCTGATGCGTGTCCGTGCGCTCGACAAGGCCGGCATCTTCCGCCGTGTGCTGCGGCCCGATCGGCTGCTCATCGCCGAGCTGATGCTGTACGGCGGTGTGCGACAAGTGCCCGAAGCGCTCTGGTTCCGCCGCGACTCTGGTGCGGCGAGTGTCGACCGGCAACGTCACACACTCGTGCTGCCCGGAGACGAGCCGAAGTGGTTCCACTCACCACCGTGGCTGCAACACTCGATTCTCTTGTGGAACGAATACGCGGTGCCGGAGCCGCCGCCGCTCCCGATCTCGCGCAACGCGTGGCGCGGCATGCTGCTGCGCTATGCGCTCACGTATGGATGGAAGCACTTCCGCAAGACGGAGACGTCGCACGCGGTCGTTCGCGGGTACGACAACGTCATCTGGACCAAGAAGCTCACGAAGCACTACTGGCATCACGCCGTCTACAACCTCCTCGTCGGCAGCCGTGTCGCCTGGGGAAAGACGCGTCGATTCGGCCGCCGCGTCGTCTATGAGGTGCTCATGCTGACCCATCGGCTCGGCCTGCGCGGTCGAGGGAAGGCGCCGTCGCGATGAGCGTGTTCGGGCGAGCGCTGGATGTCGTGGGCCGCGCGCTGCACCGCGTCGTGCACCCGCAGCACGTGGAAGAGAAGGCCACGTTGCAGAAGATCTCGCGCGCGGTCACTGCAGGTGCCTCGTCGGAGCGGGAGCAGCTCGAACGTGTGAGCAAGCAGATCAGGGGCTTGTCGAAGCGGCTGGAAGGCCTCGCTCAGGATCGCGATCTGCGCGCGCTCCATCGCGACATGGTGGATTTGCGCTACGCGTCGGCGCGGCAGCGCCAGATGATTTCGCAAGGCTTGATGTTTGCGAAGTGGCAGGAGGAGCGACGCGAAGAAGAACGGCGAATCGCGCGGCGCATTGCCACGTTGGCGCAGGAGAACCGGACCGTCCTCGTCGGTCCCTGGTCCGGAGAAGTCGGCTTCGAGCTGCTCTACTGGATTCCGTTCGTCGCGTGGGCGCTCAAGCAGGCCTCGGTCTCGCCTGACCGGGTCGTTGTCGTGTCACGAGGCGGGCCGGCGTCATGGTATTCGCACATCGGCAGCCGGTATGTGGACCTGCTGTCGCACGTCACGCCCGGCGAATTCCGCGACCAGACCGAGCAGGCCAAGAAGCAGCGGACGATCGGACTGTTCGATCGGCAGATGGTGCGGACGATCATTCGTGACTCGAATCTCGGCCGGCCGTTCCTGCTGCATCCCGGCCTGATGTACAAGCTGTTCCTGCCGTTCTGGAAGGAGCAGTTGACCGTGCGGCGCGTGGACGACTATTCGCGCTATCACCCCATCACTGCTCCGACAGTTGCCGGGCTCGCCGGCCGACTGCCTTCGTCGTACATCGCCGTCCGCTTCTATTTCAGCTCGTGCTTCCCCGATACCGCCGAGAACCGCGCGTTCGTGGAATCGACCGTGCGGTCGCTCGCGGCCACGACCGACGTGGTGCTGCTCAACACCGGCATTCGCGTCGACGATCATCAGGACTATTCGCCGGGGCGAGAGAGCCGCATTCATACGATCGACGATCTGATGACGCCGGAGCGCAACCTGGATATCCAGACCGCCGTCATCGCCAAGGCGCAGGCGTTCGTAGGCACGTACGGCGGGTATTCCTACCTGGCGCCGCTGTGTGGTGTCCCGGCGATTGCGTTCTATTCGGAGCGCGACGCCTTCTATGCTGTGCACCGCGAGATCGCCGAACGGATGATTCGCGAGGTGAACGGCGGATCGCTGGTGACGCTCGACGTGAAAGACGCCGCGCTGGTGCGCACGGCGCTCGGCGCCGCGCAGGACCTGCATGCCTGATTCGTTGGTTCGTCGCGCGCTGCGCCGCGCTGGAATTGGACGCCGGGATCGATCGATTGAGATGCTGACCACGGCGGTCCGTGAACTCGCCGAGGCTCAGCGCCAGCAGGCCGTGCAGCTGAAGAAGCTGCTCGAGGCGCAACAGGCCCAGGATCGCCGCTGGGAGAAGGCGCTCGATCGCTGGCAGAAGAGTGTGCTCGACACCTCACGCCGCAGGCATGACGAGACGCTGCATGCGCAGGAGCGCGTCCAGACGCGCTGGCAGGAGGTGGTCGGGTCGTTGCGGCGCTCGAACAAGAACGAGCGCAAATGGCACGTCATCTTCGCGCGTCAGATGAACGCGATGATGCGCGCGCTGCAGTTGTCGCGCATGCCTTTGCCGGCTCCGCATGATCTCACCGCGAGGCGCTTCCGGATCTATTCCCAGAACGAGGAGGACGGCATCATCCTCGCCCTGTTTCAGCACGCGGGCGTCACCGACCGGCGCTTCGTCGAGATCGGCAGTGGCAACAGCGGTGGCAACTCGGCGCTGCTGGCCTACGAATGCGGCTGGCGAGGGCTGATGATTGAGATCGACCAGCGAAAGATCGACAGCCTGCTGGAGAACTTCCGCCATAACCCGGGTGTGGTCGGCGTCGCGGCAGCGGTCACGCCGGCGAACGTCAACGACCTTCTGCGCGATCGCGGCTTTGCCGGAGAGATTGATCTCCTGTCGCTCGACATCGATAGCTATGACTATTGGGTGCTCGAGGCGCTGACGGCCGTGTCGCCGCGCGTCTTGATTGTCGAGTACAACGCCCAGCTCGGGCCTGACCGTGCGCTGACCATCCCGAAAGACTGTGCGCTCGACGACATTCCGGCTCCACTGCGTGGAGCCTCGCTGGCCGCCATCGAGAAACTCGCTCGTCGCAAGGGGTATCGGCTCGTCGTGTGCGACCCGACTGGCACGAACGCGTTCTTTCTGCGGGACGGCGTGGCGCCGGATCTCCCGGCAATCACCGTTGCCGAGGCCTATCGTCCGCCGGTCGACCGGTGGAGTCTCGAAGGAATGCCGATGGCCGATCGGCCAGGCCCGCCGGCTGGAGGCACACCGCTGGTCGAGGTGTAACGCCGTGACGATTCATTTCCTCACGCAACATGCCTGAGTCCTTCCTGGCGCGCGTGCTTCGCCCTCGAGGAGCCGCCGGCCGCGACACGTCGCTCGAGGCTCTGACGCAAGCCGTCCGCGAGCTCGCCGATGCGCAGCACAAGCAGGCGGCGCAACTGAAGAAGCTGCTCGAGGCGCAAAAGGCACAGGACCGCCGCTGGGAAGACGCGCTCGAGCGCTGGCGCGGGGAGGCGCGCGACTGGTCGCGTGGCGACCACCAGGAAGCGGTCCGCGCGGGCGAGCGCATTCAGCAGCGCTGGCAGGATGCGTTCGACTCGCTGACGGACAAAGTCAAGTCTGAGCAGAAGTGGCGAGTCGTGTTCGCGCGACAGCTGAATGCCGTGCTGCGGTCGATGCATCTGTCTCGGCTTCCGATGTCGCCGCCGCACGATGTGTCCGCGAAGCGATTCAGGCTGTGGTCGCAGAACGAGGAGGACGGCATCATCGTCGGCCTGTTCGAGCACGCTGGCGTCACCGATTGCCGCTTCGTCGAGATTGGTAGCGGGCGGAGCGGCGGCAACGCCGCGTTACTCGCCTACGAATGTGGCTGGTCGGGTCTGATGATCGATATCGTCCCCGAGGCGATTGAGAGTCTGCGTGCGCGTTTCGCTCACAACTCTGGCGTGATCGGCGTCGCGATCGCCGTCTCACCGGAGAATATCAATCAGGTACTCAGCGACCACGGGTTCACAGGTGAGGTCGATCTCCTGTCGATTGACATCGACAGCTACGACTATTGGGTGCTCGAAGCGCTGTCGGTCGTATCCCCGCGCGTGCTCATCGTCGAGTACAACGCCGGTCTCGGCGCGGAACGGGCAGTCACGATTCCGAAGAACGCCACGCTCGACGACATCCCGAGAACGTATCGCGGCGCGTCGCTGGCCGCGCTCGAGAAGCTGGCGCAGCGGAAGGGCTACCGCCTGGTGGTGTGCGATCCCACCGGCACCAACGCGTTCTTCCTCCGGAACGATGTCGCGTCGCAGGTGCCGGGTGTGAGCGTGGCGAAGGCCTATCGCCCCGCGACGGATCGTTTGGTCGTGGAGGACGTCGCCGTGGGCGACCGCCGAATCGGCCTTCCCGAGGGCGCTCCTGTCGTCGAGGTGTAGGCACTGAAGATTCTCTTCATCGCGCGGCACTACTCGTATCTGCGGCTCTTCGAGTCCGCGATCGAAGGTCTGGCGGCGCACGGCCACCAGGTCGTCCTCGCCGCCGATCGTGAAGAAGCGATGGGCGGCCGTCAGATGGTCGAGCGGATTACGGCCCGCTATCCGAACGTCACGCTCGCCGACGTGCCGAATCGCCATGCGGGCGCCTGGTCGGAGCTTGCGCGCCGGCTCCGGCTCGGCATCGATTACTTCCGCTTCCTCGATCCTCGCTACGCGAAGACGATTCATTTCCGAAAACGAGCCGAGGATCGCGCACCGCGCATCGTCGTGCGACTGGCGAATTCGAGTCTCGGTTCGTGGCTCGGCGGTCCTTCGGGCATCCTTGGCATCCTGCGATTCCTCGAGCGCGGTATTCCCGGGGCCAGCGCGATCGAAGGATTCATCTCGTCGCAGGCACCAGACGTTCTCCTGATTACACCGCTCGTGGACATTGGGTCGCCGCAGCTCGATCATCTCGCCGCGGCACAACGGCTCGGCGTGCGAACGGTGTTGCCCGTGGCGAGCTGGGATCATCTCTCGAGCAAGTCGCTGCTCCGCACGGTCCCCGATCGCGTCATTCTCTGGAATGAGAAACAGCGCATCGAAGCGACTGCGATGCACGGCGTGCCGGCGGATCGGATCGTTGTCACTGGCGCGCAGTGCTACGACCAGTGGTTCGACCGGACACCGGTGCTCGGTTACCAGGCGTTCTGCGACCGCGTCGGTCTCAGGTCCGATCGTCCGTACATCCTGTATGTCTGCTCGTCATTGTTCAGGGGCACGACGTTCGAACCGGCGTTCACAGAGCGCTGGATCCAGGCCGTTCGCAGCAGTGCCGATCCTCGCCTGAAAGACATCGGCATCCTCGTGCGACCGCACCCCGCGCGGCTGGACGAATGGAAGCAGGTCGATCTCACCGGCTATCACAATGTCGCGTTCTGGGGTGGGCACCCGGTTGATGCGGAGGCGAAGGAGGATTACTTCGACTCGCTCTACTACAGCTCTGCGGTCGTTGGGATCAACACCAGCGCGTTTATCGAAGCCGCCGTTGTCGGCAAGCCGGTGTTCACGGTCCTCGAGCCTGAGATTTCCGAGAACAACCAGGAAGGCACGCTGCACCTGCAATATCTGCTGGACGAGCACAGCGGTGTGCTGCGCGTGTCGCGGAGTCTCGACGAGCACGTGCCGCAGCTGGCCGCAGCGCTGGCGGGACACGGCGGAGGCGACCCCAAGGCCGAGCGATTCGTCAATGGCTTTGTGCGTCCATTCGGCCGCGCGCAGGCCGCGACGCCGCGATTTGTTGAAGCCGTTGAGCAGGTCGGTGCGATGCCGGCGCCGGCTCCGGTGAGCGCCGGCGCGGGATCGGTGCTCGCGTATCTGCTGCTGTTCCCGATGGCAGGCATCCTGTCGATCCAGCTGCGCACGCAGCCCTGGCGCAAGCGGACACGGAATCGGATTCGTAAGAGCTACGAGCGGCAGAAGCTGTCGATCCTGCGTGCGGTGAAGCAGCGCGTCACCGATCAGTTCATCGCGGCCGGCAAGCGGCGCAAGGTCGCCACACCGTCGGCGTCCACATTGACGCCGAAGGCCGGGCGCCAGCGCGATCCGGCCAAGATGCTCGCCGGCAGCGACGTCCGCGAAGCGAAGGAGACGCGCGAGCTGGTCACCGTGATCGGCCGCAGCGGCAAGCCGATTATTCTCGGACCCTGGTTGTCGGAGACCGGCTTCGAGCTGCTGTACTGGATTCCGTTTCTGGCCTGGGCCAAGGCCTACGGCAACTTCGATCCCGAGAGGCTCATCGTCGTCTCGCGTGGTGGCGCAGCGCCGTGGTATCGGCACATCACGCCGCACTACGAGGACATCTTCTCCTTCCTCACGCCCGACGAGTTCCGTGTCGCCAATGAGCGGCGCATCGTCGAGCAGGGCGGCCGGCAGAAGCACATCGAGGTGACCTCGTTCGATCGCGACATTCTCGCGCGCGTGCAGGCCAAACGCGGAATCAGTGGCGCCGAGCTGCTGCATCCCTCACAGATGTATCAGCTGTTCGATCACTTCTGGTTGCAGCGCACGCCCGTCACGCTCATCGAGGCGTTCTCCGTGTTCAACCCGCTGCCGGCACCGCCACCATCGGGAATTCTCGCGCAGCTCCCCGAGCACTACGTGGCCGCCAAGTTCTATGGCAACGTGGCGCTGCCGCCGACGCCGGAGAACCGGCAGTTCGTGACGAGCTATCTCGCGGATCTGGCGTCGCGTGTGGACGTCGTGTTGTTGAACACCGCGCAGCGCTTCGACGATCACGATGACTTCCCGCCGAGCCTGCGCGGCAAGCTGCATTCGATCGATCACTTGATGACGCCGGAGAACAACCTGGCGGTCCAGACCGAAGTGATTCGCGGTGCGCGCGGATTCGTGGGCACCTACGGCGGCTTCTCGTATCTCGCGCCGCTCTGCGGCACCAACACACTGGCGTTCTACTCACACGCGAGCGGGTTCCGCTTCGATCACCTCGAGGTGGCGAAGCGCGTCTTCTCGGCGCTCCGCTGCGGCACGTTCACCGAAGTCGATCTTCGTGCGACAGACGTGCTCCGGCTCGGGTTCGCGGGAGCGGATCGCTCGTCGATCGGAGCGGCGCGGTGAGCTGGTCCGCCACCGCCGAGAATCTCGCTCGGTTCGCGGTGCGCCGAACCGTGGCGCGTGCGCGTTGGCTCGCGAATGGCGTGCGGTGGTCGTACAAGGTCTCGCACAAGAAAGTGCGATCGGTGTGGCACGGCGGGCGACGGTTGGCCGAGGCGGCTCGCAATCACGCCGTCAATGCGATCAAGGTGCCGTATCGCGCGGTGAGACGTCCGCTCCGGTCGGCATCGCGACGGAAAACCCACTTGCAGGAGCGCTGGGGCTTCTACAGAACCGAGTGGAGCATCGAGCGCGAGATCGAGACGATCGTCTCACGCGATCGATTGCTCGTGGCTGGCCCGTGGCTCTCAGAGGTCGGCTTCGAGACGCTCTACTGGGTGCCCTTCCTCCACTGGCTGAAGACCGCCTTCCACATCGATCCCAGCCGCATAGTGGCCGTGTCGCGCGGCGGAGTTGGCTCCTGGTATCAAGGCGTCGCCGAGCGCTACGTCGAGATCTGGGACGAGATCGATCCAGCCGATTTTGCGAAGCGCAACGCGGCGCGCGGTGTCGTCAAGCACTACGAACCTGCCGATATGGACCGCGACATCCTCGATCGCGTCGCCAAGCGGATCGGCACGAACGACTTCGACGTGTTGCATCCGGGTTTGATGTACCGGCTGTTCACGCTGTACTGGTCCGGCCAGCGGGCGATGGGCTTCATCGATGCGCACCTTCGCTTCACGACGATGGCCGCGCCGGCATTGATCGATCCGGCACTGCTGCCGCAGGAATACGTCGCGGTGAAGTTCTACGCCGCGCGATCGCTGCCCGATACGCCGGAGATTCGCGCGCATCTGCGTGCGACCGTGGCGGCGCTCTCGGAACGGCTGCCAGTCGTCTTGCTCGATACCGGTCTCGTGCTCGAAGACGATCACGCTGACTACACGTTCGCGACGCGCGGGCGCGTGATCAGCGCCCGGGCCTGGATGTCGCCACGCAATAACCTCGGCGTGCAGACGCAGATCGTCGCGGGCGCGAAGGCGTTTGTCGGCACGTGCGGCAGCATCGCGTGGCTCGCGCCGCGCCTCGGCGTCGACACATCCGGGCTCTTCGTCGATCCGAAGTGGCTGCATGCGCACGTCGCGGTGGCGATGCGCGCGTATCACCGCCTGGGAGCAGGGCGGTTCGCCGTCGCCGATCTGCGCGCGGTCGATCCGCTGGGTGCGCTGGGCGGGATGGTGACCGCGCCGTCCGCAGATCACGTATGAATGTGTTGTTCATCGCGCGGCACTTCACCTACTTCAGGAACTTCGAGTCGGTGATAGCCGCGTTGGCCGAGCGCGGACATCGAGTGCACCTCGCCGCGGATCGCGAAGAGGCGCTGGGTGGCCGCGATCTGGTCGATCGACTGGCGAGCCAGTATCCAGGGCAGGTCACTGTCGGATTCACGCCGATCCTCCAGTGGGGCCGCTACAGACGACTGTCGAGCGCGCTGCGGATCGGCCTCGATTACCTCCGCTACTCGGATCCGCGCTACGAGGCGACGCCGAAGATTCGCGAGCGCGCGTACGAGCGGACGCCGCTGCTGGTGCTGGCGTTGGCAAAGCTGCCATTCCGTGGACTGCTGACGCGCATATTGGCCGTGCTCGAGCGAGCCGTGCCGAGACAGATCGGCGTTGACGACTTCATCACCGAGCACAAGGCCGACGTGCTGCTCATCACGCCGCTCATCGAACTCGGCTCGCCGCAACTGGATTACATGCGCGCGGCGCGCGCGCTCGGCATCCGCAGCGCGCTCTGTGTGTGGAGCTGGGATCACTTGTCGAGCAAAGCGCTGATACGCGTTGTGCCCGATAAGGTCATCGTGTGGAATGCTACGCAGCGTGACGAGGCCGAGCGATTCCATGGCATTCCTGCCGAGCGCGTGGTGGTTACCGGCGCGCAGTGCTTCGATCAGTGGTGTGATCGGACCCCGACACGCGATCGCGACGCGTTCTGCCGTCGCGTCGGTTTGACCAGCGCCCGCTCGTTCCTGCTCTACGTGTGTTCGGCGCTGTTCAGAGGCAGCCCGTCGGAAGCGGCCTTCGTGTTGCGATGGATCGCCAGCATCAGGCAGTCGAGCGATGCGCGCCTGCGCGACATGCCGATTCTCGTCCGGCCGCACCCGCAGCGGGCGGCCGAGTGGACGGCGGAGGTCCTCGCCGAGTTGTCGCGCATGAAGGATGTCGTGCTCTGGGGCGCGAACCCCGTCGACGCGGAGAGCCGCGCTGACTATTTCGACTCGATGTTCCACGCCGCAGCGGTCGTTGGGCTCAACACCAGCGCGCTCGTGGAGTCAGCAATCGTCGATCGGCCCGTGTTCACAATCCTGCTGCCGGAATTTCGCGAGAGCCAGGAAGGCACCTTCCACTTCCACTACCTGCTCGATCCCGCCCACGGCTTTTTGAACAGCGCGCCTTCGCTTGATGAGCACACGCGGCAACTGGCCGGTGCGCTGTCGGGAGCGATCGTGCGATCGAATCGGCGCTTCGTCGACCACTTCGTCAGGCCGAAGGGTGCCGCGACGCCGGTATTTGCCGACGCCGTCGAGCAGATCGCGCGTGATCCATCACCGCGTCCTCGCGCACCGGAGGCGTGGCTCCTCCTGTTGCGCCCCGTGATATACGCTCTTGTGCTGGCCGGGCGCGTGCCGCTCGTCGAACGTATCTACTGGAACCCCAAGAAGCTATTGGTTCGTCATTCATGACACAGGTCCACCCTGCGCTCACCGGGCTCGGCTCCGGACGATGCCTGGTGATTGGCGAAGTGGCGATGTCGCACGACGGCAGCGTCGGCCTCGCGCACGCATTCATCGACGCGATTGCCGCCGCCGGCGCCGACGCGGTGAAGTTCCAGACGCACATCGCCGCTGAGGAGAGCACGCCGTCGGAGCCGTTCCGGGTGAAGTTCAGCCGGCAGGATGCCACGCGCTACGACTACTGGAAGCGCATGGAGTTCACCGAGGAACAGTGGCGCGGCCTGGCGACGCACTGCGCCGAGCGCAACGTGCTGTTCGTGTCGTCGCCGTTCTCGCTGGCCGCCGTCGATCTCCTGCAACGCGTTGGACAGCCGCTCTGGAAGATCGCGTCAGGTGAAGTGCCAAACGCGCAACTGCTCGACCGCGTGCTCGACACCGGATCGCCCGTGGTGCTCTCGACCGGCATGAGTCCGCTCGTCGAGACCGACGCGGCAGTCGCCCGCATCAGGAACCGCGGATCGAAGGTCGGTGTGCTGCAGTGCACAACCGCGTATCCGTGTCCTCCCGAGCGAGTCGGCCTGAATCTGATTCCCGTCTACCGGGAACGGTACGGCTGCTGGGTGGGACTCTCAGATCATTCAGGCACGATCTATCCCGGTCTCGCTGGTGTGGCCATCGGCATGGACATTCTCGAACTGCATGTCGCGCTGTCGCGCGACATGTTCGGGCCGGACGTGATCGCGTCGGTGACGACGAACGAACTGCGGCAGTTGGTGGACGGCATTCGCTTCATCGAGCGGATGCGCGCCAATCCACTCGACAAGGACGCCTCGGCGCGCGAGACCGATCCGCTACGGCGTCTCTTCACGAAGAGCGTCGTCGCCCGCCGCTCGCTGGCCCGTGGCGCGGTGCTGAGTTCGGATGATCTCGCGGTCAAGAAGCCGGGCACCGGCTTGTCGCCAGACCGCTTGCCCGATCTTGTTGGCAAGCGCCTGGCGAGGGCTGTTTCTGAAGACCAGTTGCTTGTTGCTGAGGATATCGAGGGCCTTTGACGAAAATCATAGTTCACGCTTCTGGGTTCTTGCTTCTCCGTTCGTGTTCAATTTCAGGGTTCGCGTTCGAGGTTCGGGGTTCGGGGTTCTGGTTCGCGTCGCTTCGGGGAGCCAGCTTGAGATCGAACAGCAACGCCGAAACGCCAAACTTGCGAACACCGAACCTCGAAGCTCGAACCGAGAACCGAACCGGAACACGAACTGAGCAGCGAGCACTCAGAAGCGTGAACGACCAACTCATTCACCGATAGTGCCTACACGAAAAATTTGCGTCGTCGTCACCGCGCGCCCAAGCTATTCGCGCATTCGCACCGCACTTCGCGCCATCCAGCAGCATCCCGATCTCGAGCTGCAATTGGTGGTCGCCGCGTCAGCGCTGCTCGATCGCTATGGCAACGCGATTCAGGCCATCGAGCACGACGGGTTTCCGATTGCCGCGCGCGTCTACATGGTGGTCGAGGGAGAGAACCTGGTCACGTCAGCGAAGTCAACCGGCCTCGGCCTGGTGGAATTAGCGACGGTGTTCGACAACCTGAAGCCCGACGCTGTGGTCACCATCGCCGACCGATACGAGACGCTGGCGAACGCAGTCGCCGCCTCGTACATGAACATCCCCGTCGTGCACGTGCAGGGCGGGGAAGTCACCGGCTCGATCGACGAGAAGGTCCGTCACGCGGTCACCAAGTTGTCGAACCTGCACCTGGTGTCGACCAAGGGCGCGGCCGAACGCGTCAAGAAGCTCGGTGAGGTGCCTGAGTCGGTCGTGATCACCGGCTGTCCTTCGATCGACATTGCTGCGGAAGTGGCGGCAAAGCCGGCGCTCGATTTCGATCCGCTTGTGAAGTACGGCGGGGTCGGCCCCAACAAGTTCGATCTGTCGAAGGGCTACCTGGTCGTCATGCAGCATCCCGTCACAACGGAGTACGAGGAAGCGCGACGTCAGGTCGAGGAAACCCTGTATGCAGTGAAGTCGGTCGACCTGCCCGTGCTCTGGTTCTGGCCGAACGTCGATGCCGGCTCCGACGGCACCTCGAAGGGCATCCGCGTCTTTCGCGAGCGCGAGAAGCCAGACAACCTGCACCTGTTCCGCAACATGTTTCCGGAGGACTTCCTGCGGTTGCTGGTGCACTCGACCGCCATCGTCGGCAATTCCAGCGTCGCGATTCGCGAGTGCTCGTTCCTCGGCGTCCCCGCCGTCAATGTCGGGACGCGTCAGCAGGGACGCGAGCGCGGCGCGAACGTGCTCGACGTCGGGCACGATCGCGCGGCCATTGCCGGCGCGATTCGTGAGCATGCCAGGCGCGGACGGCCGAAGGCCGATCACCTCTACGGCGACGGCGACGCCGGCCGCCGTATCGCCGACTGCCTGGCCACTGCGGCACTCACCAT
>Ga0310810_10000997_pt1 | contig 28729 bp, 24 predicted proteins | sample NCmetagenome_FD_207641 | JGI IMG/M metagenome (GOLD analysis project Ga0310810, IMG submission 207641) | Soil microbial communities from experimental microcosm in Duke University, North Carolina, United States - NC | ecosystem: Engineered > Artificial ecosystem > Soil microcosm > Unclassified ... | reverse complement strand
CCGAATCCATCTTCTTCCGGGACCTGGCCTACGTCTTCATGGCCGCGGTGGCGGGCGGCGCCCTCGCCCGGCTCGCGGGCCAGCCCCTCGTCCTGGGCTACGTGCTGGGGGGCATCCTGATCAGCCCGCTCACCCCCGGTCCCGCGGTCTCGGACCTGCACACCTTCGAGCTGTTCGCCGAGATCGGCGTGATCCTGCTGATGTTCTCGGTGGGCATCGAGTTCTCGCTGCGCGACCTGCTGCGCGTGAAGTGGGTGGCGCTCCTGGGCGGTCCGCTCGGCATCCTGCTCTCGGTCGCGCTGGGCCTCGGGGTGGCGCTCGTGCTCGGGTGGCCGCTCCTGCAGGGCGCCATCGTGGGCATTGTGATCTCGGTGGCCAGCACCATGGTGCTGGCGCGGCTGCTCATGGACCGGGGGGAGTTGCACGCGCGCCACGGCCGCGTGATGATCGGCATCACCCTCGTCGAGGACCTCGCGGTGGTGATCCTCATCGTGGTCATCCCCACCCTCGGCACGCTCGAGCCGGGCCGGCTGATCAAGATCGCATGGACCCTCGGCCGGGCCCTGCTCATTCTGATCCCGGCGGGCTACGTGGCGGCCCGGATCGTCCCGCCGCTGATGACGCGCGTCGCCCGCATGCACAGCGACGAGATGTTCCTCCTCGTGGCCCTCGCGGTGGGGCTCGGCACCGCCGCCCTCACCCAGGCCGCCGGGCTCTCGCTCGCCCTCGGGGCCTTCCTGGCCGGGCTCATCATCAACGGGTCGGACTACGCCCACGAGACCCTGGCCCGGCTGCTGCCGCTGCGCGACGTCTTCGTGGCGCTGTTCTTCGTGACCATCGGGGCCCTGATCGATCCGGGCACCCTGATCGCCAACGTGCCCCTGCTCGCCACGATGGTGGTGATGGTGGTGGCCGGCAAGCTCGTGCTGTGGACCCTCGTGGTCTGGCTCTTCCGCCAGCCGCTCTGGACCGCGCTGCTCGTCGGGGTCGGGCTCACCCAGATCGGCGAGTTCTCCTTCATCCTCGTCCAGGTCGCGCGGACAGCCGGGCACGTGGGCGCCGATGTCTACAACGCCACCCTCGCCGCCTCGCTGATCACGATCCTGATCAACGCGGCGCTCGTGCGCGCCGCGCCCGGGTGGATCGCCCGCCTCCGCGGGCTTCCGCTGCGGTCCGCCCCCGGTGGCGTGGAGCGGGCGGGGGCGGAACCCGTCGTGCTCTGCGGCTTCGGCCGCGTGGGCAGCGCGGTGGGCGAGGCGCTCGAGACCTTCGGCATCCGGTTCGTGGTCATCGAGCGCGATCCGGACATCGTGCGCGGGCTGCGCTCCCGCGAGGTGCCGTGCCTGTTCGGCGACGCCGCGCAGCCCCGCCTCCTCGAGGAGGCGGGGGCGGCCCGGGCGGCGCTGGTGGTGGTGGCGCTGCCCGAGATGGATCGGGCCCAGCTGGTGGTGCGGGCGGTCCGCGCCCGGAGCCCGCACGTGCCCATCCTGGCGCGGGCCCACAGCGCGTCGGGCCGCGACGGTCTCCGCGAGGCGGGGGCCACCGAGGTCATCGAGCCCGAGCTGGAGGCGGCGGCCACGCTGATCCGGCACGCCCTCCGGCAGCTCGCGCAGCCGCAGTCGCGCGTCCTCGACTACCTGACCCGCTTCCGCGGCGCCATGAACCCGGTGGGCGCCCCGGACGGGGGCGGCCTCGCCGCGGACGCGCTGCCCGAGGTGCACGAGGTGCGGCTCGGCGCCGGCGCGCTCGCCGACCTGTCGCTCGGGGAGGCGCGGGTGCGCGAGCGCTTCGGAGTGACGGTGGTCTCGGTGGAGCGCCCGGACGGCGAGGCGGTGGTCAATCCCTCCGCGGCCACCCGGCTGCGCCCCGGCGACCGGCTCCGCGTCTTCGGCCGGCCGGAGCAGATCGCCGCGTTCCGCGCGGAGGCCGATCGCCCCCTCTGAGCCGGACGGTCAGCGCAGGAAGCCGTTCCAGATCGCGAGCGCGAACGAGAGCGCGGTCAGGCCCACGGTGGCCAGCGCGACCAGCCGGTCGACGCCGCGCTCGGGCCGGCGCTCGAGGTGGCCGAGCGCGAGCGCGGCGAGGTATCCGCCCGCGAACCCGCCCGCGTGGCCCCAGTTGTTCACCCCGGCCAGGAAGAAGCTGGCGATGAACATGAAGAGGGCCCATTGCCCGTACTGCCGGAGGACCGCGACCCCGAAGGCGCCGCCCCGGCTGCGCCCGTAGGCGACCATGGCGCCCAGCAGGCCGAAGACCGCGCCGGACGCTCCGAGGGTGAAGCGGATGCCGACCAGGTTGGAGAGCATGAACCCGAGCACGCCGCCCGCGGTGTAGATCACGGCGAGCCGCGAGCGCCCGAAGAGCTGCTCGACCGCCGGAGCCAGCTGCCGCACCCAGAGCAGGTTGAAGACGATGTGGAGCAGGCTGCCGTGGAGGTACATGCCGGTCACGAGCGTCCACCACCAGCCCGCGGCCCACGGGGCCGCGCCAGCCATGCCGAGCCTGATCAGCGCGCGGTCGTCGGGCGGGAGGAGGTCGAAGGGGCTCCGGCCCCGCAGGGCGGCCGCGGGATCCAGCAGGATCGACGCGACGTAGAGCACGACGCAGGCCGCGACGACCGCCTTCGAGAAGTCCAGCGCCCCCACCAGGCGGCCGGTCAGAGGCGCGAATCCCCAGAGTCCCGGCCGGCGGGCGCCGCAGTAGAAGCAGACCGCCGCGTCGACACGGTTGAGCTTGCCGCAGCGGTAGCAGAGGCTCGAGCCGGCGCGCTGCCGGAACATGGGGCGGCGCCCTACCGCCGGGGCGGAGCGAGCGGCGGGGGAATCAGGATCGGCCGGGGGCGCGGGGCGGGAAGGGGGCCTGCGCGTCGAGGCGCTCGAGCAGGGCCTTCACGTGCACCGTGAAGGCCTCGCGCCGATGGGCGGGCACCGGGGCCCCGGGGATGAACTTCTCGCCGAGCGGGTTCACGAAGACGCCGGCCTTGCGCACGCGATAGTCGAGGTGAGGCCCGGTGGAGAGCCCGGTGGTGCCGACGCGACCGATGACCTGTCGCTGGCGTACCCGCTCGCCTCGCTTCACGTCGAGCCGCGAGAGGTGGTTGTACATCGTCTCGTAGCCGCGGGCGTGGCGGAGCGAGATCGAGAGCCCGAAGCCGCCGTCCCACCCGGCCTGCGTGACCACGCCGTCGGCCACCGCGCGCACCGGAGTGCCGACCGGCGCGCCGTAGTCGACGGCCAGGTGCGGCCGGAGGCCGCCCAGGATCGGATGGTGGCGCGCGTGGGAGAAGCCGGAGGTGACGCGCGTGAAGTCGAGCGGCGCGCGCAGGAACATCTTCCGCACCGAGCGGCCGGAGGCATCGTAGTAGTCCGCGCGGCTCCCCGCTTCTCGGAAGGCCACGCTGGTGAGCACGGGCCGGCCGGCGGTCATGTACTGCGCGACCAGGATGTCGCCATAGCCCAGCAGCTCGTCGCCGACGTAGCGCTTCTCCACCAGGAACCGGAAGCGGTCGCCAGGCAACGAGTCGGCCGCGAAGTCGAAGTCCCACTCGAAGAGGCTCACCAGGCGGGCAGTGAGCATGGCGGTCTCGCCCAGGCGCTCCAGGCTGGCGAAGAGCGAGTCGCGGACCTCGCCGGCGATCGCGACCACGCGGGTGTCGACGTCGGGGCGCACCGCCTCGACCGTCCAGCGCCCCTCGGTCGACCGGATCTCGTATCGCTCCGCGGGCGAGCGCGTCCACGTGATCCGGGGGGAGGTCTCCGGCCGCCCCGGCGTGACGGTGAGGCGCTCGCCAGGGGCGAGTCGCCGCATGTTGACGCTGCTGCGGAGGCCGGCCACGATCGCGGCCGTCTCGGCGCGCTCGATCCCGCCCCGCCGCAGCGCGGCCTCGAGCGTCTCGCCGCGCTTGAGCGTGACCTCGACCGGCTCCGGGGCCGCTGGCGCGACCCCGGGTGCCTCGGCGAGCGCGGGAGGTGCGGGGGGTGCCGTGTCCCGCGTCGGGACGGCGAGGCCGACCACGCCCAGGGCGAGCAGGACCGCGGCGGACAGGAGGCAGTGCGACCGCTTCATGAGTCTGGGGTCAGGATACCGCGGCCGATTTCCGCCCCCAACCTAAACCGGCCCTTCGCCCCGCGGGAGGCGGGAGACGTCCTAGGCTCCGTACTTGGTGAAGCGGAGGGCGTTCGCCATGAGCAGGGGCATCAGGTCCTGCGCGGGCATCACCCCGAGCGAGCCGCCCGCGCAGTCCCGCTCGGTGAAGCGGCTGACCAGGTCGTCGCCGCAGTAGGGGCTCGAGATCAGCGCGGGCACCCCCTGCCAGCCGTGGCCCTTCAGGATGGACGGCGTGGCGTGGTCGCCCGAGATCGCGAGGACGTCCGGGCGCCGGGCGAGCACCCGGGGTAGCAGCGCGTCGAAGCGCTCGAGCGCGGCGACCTTGGCGTCGAAGTCCCCGTCCTCCCCGGCCTTGTCGGTGTCCTTGTAGTGCAGGAAGAAGAAGTCGTAGTGCTCCCACTGCTGCTCGAGCGTGTCGATCTCCTCCGCGAACGTGCCGCCGGTCTTGAGCACGTCCATCCCGACCAGGCGGGAGAGGCCACGGTACATCGGGTACGCCGCGACCGCGGCGGCCCGCAGCCGGAACGTCTCGGGGAAGAGCGGCAGGTGGGGGCGCTGATCGAAGCCGCGCAGCAGCAGCATGTTCGCGGGCGCCTCGTCGCGCAAGAGCGGCCGCGCCGCCTCCACGAAGGCGTTGACCAGCGCGGCGGTCCGCTCCGCCTCGGGGGCGAGCGCGGAGACGGGCAGGGGAGGCGCCCCGAGCTGCTGCGGATCCGTCTCGGAGAGACGGCCGGACAGGCCCGAGCCCCGCAGGACCAGCACGAACCGGTGCTCCTTGACCGGCTCCACCAGGAGCTGCACCCCGTCGAGCCGGATGGTCCGCAGCCGCTCGCAGAGACGCACGCACAGGTCGGTGCCGATGCGCCCCGCGCGCCGGTCGGTGATGGCTCCGCGCGCGTCGACGGTGCAGAAGTTTCCCCGCGCAGCCACGTCGCCGCCCTGGAGCTCGAAGTCGATGCCCAGGGCCTCGAGGACGCCGCGGCCCACCGGGAAGCGGAGCGGGTCGTAACCGAAGAGACCCAGGTGCCCCGGACCGCTCCCGGGCGTGATGCCGGGCCCGACGTGCCGCAGGAGGCCGCAGGCCGAGCGCCCGGCCAGCGCGTGCAGGTTGGGGATGCGCGCGGTCTCGAGCTCGCTCTTGCGCGTGCGTGGCTCGGGCAGGCCGCCCAGGCCGTCCAGGGAGCAGAGCACGATCTTGGTGGTGGCGGGCTGCGCCAGGGAGTGGAGGAACGCTAGGTCCATGCTTCCTTGTTCTCGCCGAAGTCGGCCGGGCACGGCGGGCCCCACACGTAGAGCGAGTCCTCGGGCGGGAAATCCCGCGCCTCCCACGCGCAGCCCTCCGGGATGTAGTCGAGGTCGTAGTAGTACTCGCTGAAGCTGCCCCACGGGTCGCGCAGGTAGTAGAAGAAGTTCGAGCCGATCACGTGGCGCCCGAGGCCCCAGCCGGGCTGCCAGCCGCGCTCGGCCATGTGGACCGCGCCCATCGCGATCTCGTCCACGCTGCCCACCTGGAACGAGCCGTGGTGGAAGCCGGGGGCGTGCGAGGAGAGCAGGGCCAGGGTGTGGTGGTCGGTGTTGCAGCGCAGGAACGCGATGATCCCCCGCGAGCGATCCGAGAGCTTCATGCCGAGCGTCTCGGTGTAGAAGCGCATGAGGCGCTCCATGTCGGGGGTGAAGAGCAGCACGTGGCCGAGCTTGCGCGGGGCGATGCGCCGGCCGCGCTCCGGGTAGCCGCGCGCGGCCTCGCGCTGCACGTAGCCGGGGCCGTTCTGGGCCACCGGCGGCTCCGCGGGCGCGGCGGGCGGCGCCTCGTCGCGCACGTTCACCGCGTTGCCGTCGGGATCGCGGATCCAGACGCCGCCCTCGGGGGCGCTGCGGGGCGGGTCCGTCTCGCGCACGCCGGCGAGGCGGAGCGACTCGCGCACCCGGGCGAACTCCTCCCCGGGCGCGCCGTAGCAGAGATGGTGGAGGCGCTTGCGCGGCCCGCCGTAGAGGAGCACCGCGTCGCGGCCGTGCCGCTCCGGGCGCAGGCGGACCGCGTCGCTGCGACCGGTGCCGTCCACCAGGCCGAAGTCCTCGTAGAAGCGCTGCCCGACCGTCTGGTCGGGCACCTCGAGCGCGTAGTGGAGAAAGGTCCGGACCGCCATCGCGGGTCCCGCTCAGGCGTCCTTCACCGGGTTCTCGAGGGTGCCGAGCCCGGTGATCTCGAGCTTGACCTTGTCGCCCGGCTGGAGCGTGACCTGGGGCTTCCGCGAGAAGCCCACCCCGGCCGGGGTGCCGGTGGCGATGAGGTCGCCCGGGGACAGGGTCATGAAGTTGGTCAGGTACTGGATGATGTAGCCCACGTCGAAGATGAAGTTCCGGGTGGAGCCGTTCTGCATCAGCGTCCCGTTGACCCAGGTCTTGAGGTCGAGCACGTGCGGGTCCGGGATCTCGGAGCGGTCCGCGATGTAGGGACCCACCGGAGCCAGGGTGTCGCCGGCCTTGCCCGCGCCCCACTGGCTCGTGTGGAACTGGAAGTCGCGCGCGCTCGCGTCGTTGATGATGGTGTAGCCGTAGACGTAGTCGAGGGCCTGCTCCCGCTTCACGAAGCGCGCGGTACGTCCGATGACCACGCCCAGCTCGACCTCCCAGTCGAGCGTCTTCTCCCCGCGGGGCCGCAGGATCGGCTCGCCCGGATCCTGGATCGCGTTGGCCCACTTCGGGAAGACCGGCGGCTCCTTGGGCGGGGGGTTGTTGGTCTCGGCCGCATGGTCCTTGTAGTTGAGGCCGATGCAGATGAACTTGCCCGGGTCCGCGATCGGGGCGTGCAGCCTCACCGCGCCCACCGGATGGGCCACCGGCTGGAACTTGCCGGCGCGCGCGCTCTCCATCATCGCGGTGAGCATGTCCTGGCTCGCGCTGCCGCCCTCGAGGAAGCCGCGGGTGCTGTCGGCGGGGAACAGGGCCGCCGCGATGGTGGCCGCTCGCACCACGCCCCGGGCCGCGAGATACGCGGTGGCGGTCGCCTCGAGGTCGGCGATCCGGTCCTGACCGAGGAAGCAGCCGAGGCGGGCGGCGTGACCGTTCTGCGAGAAGCGGACGATCTTCATGGACGTGTCTCCTTGCGGTGAGGGCCGGTCGCGGCTAGGCCCCTGTGGCTAGCCCGCAGAGAGTCTACGACCCTCGCCCGGCGATGTCGAGGGGCCGCCCCCGGCGTCAACGCTTCGATTCCACTCGGATTTGTCGATGACGCGCCGCGTCGCCATCCGAGCCCGGCGCGGCTCGGGCCGCCCCCCGGTCCGCGCATCCCGCTCATCTAGGTCCAGATAATCAATTCGTGTACCTTAGAGGCGTACTGCATTCCATCGGGGAGAGGAGACACACCATGCGGGTTGCCACGAAGTGGCTGTGCGGCCTGCTCGTCGCGGTGATGGCGCTGACGGGCCCGCTGCTGTCGCGCGGGGCCGTGGTCCAGGCCGCCGAGCTCTCGTCCGGGGCCACCCCCGCCGACGCAGACGTCTCCGACGCCGATCGGGTCGGCGCGGGGTTCCTCAACGTGGGCTACGTCCCCGGCAAGGCCATCGTCTGCGGCCTCGGCACCGTCGCCAGCGTCGCGGTCATGGCCGTCACGCTCGGCAGCGCGTACCGCGCCGCGATCGCCACCTTCAAGGAAGGCTGTGGCGGCACCTGGGTCCTGACCCCCGAGCACGTGGCGGGCAAGATCCCTCCCAAGGACGAGATCGAATAGCGGCGGTCGTCGCCTCCGCCTGCTCGACGGTGGTGCCCACCTCCTGCGAGCTTCCGCGATAGCGCTCCGGCGCTTCGCGGTTCCCTCGCTCTTCCTCCTGCTGCTCGCCGGGTTCGCGGCCGGCATCTGGGGGAGCTACCGGGCGGCGTTCCCGGGGCGGGGGCTCTATCGCGTCACCGGGGTATTCGAGGCGCGCGGCGGCGACACCCTGATGCTGGTGAAGCACGATGTGGTGCCGGGGTTCATGGACGAGATGCAGTCGATGGCCATCTTCGCCAAATCGCCGGGGCTGCTCGACGCGGCGGCCCTGGCCCGTGGCGATCGGGTGAGGATCACGGTGCGGCAGGAGAAGGACCGACTGGTGGCGGTCGAGATCCTAAAGGTTCGGTAAATTCGCTCCGCTTGCTAAGGTAGGGACATCATGCGGAAGACCCAGCCCCGGTCCCGGACCATGAGCCTCCGCGAAGCGGCCTCGGTGGTCTTCGCGCTGGTCGCCCTGCTGCCGATCCTCCTCCTGGTCTACCTGCTGTCGCGCCACGAGCTGATGCGCAGCACCGAGGCGCAGGTCGGCCTCCTCGCCGCGATCGGGGTCTCGATCCTGGGCTTCGTGGTCTTCCGGCGGATGATGGATCAGATCTCCGCGCTCGCCCAGGGGTTCATCGCGCCCACCGAGGCCAAGCCCGAGACCCTCCGCCGCGTCGAGCGGGCCTCCGCGGTTCCCGGGCTCGGCGAGGTCACCGAGATCGGGCAGGTGCGCGACGCCTTCTACCACATGCTCGACGACCTCCGGGGCTCGACCCAGCGCCTCGAGGATCTCGTCTTCAAGCTCGGCACCCTCAACGAGATGGTCGAGCTCGCCGCGCGCATCCCCCGCATCCAGGACCTGCTCGGCCTCGTGCTCCAGTCGACGATGCGCGCGGTCCGTGCCACCGTCGGCTCGATCATGATCCTCGACCGGGATCGGACGGTGCTGAAGCTCGCGGCCTCCCGCGGCATCCCCGACGACGTGATCCCGGCGGTCGAGGTGAAGGTGGGCGAGGGCGTGGCCGGCAAGGTCGTGGAGATGGGCGAGCCGGTCCTGGTGGACGACATCGCCACCGATCCCCGCTTCAACCGCACCAACAACCCCCAGTACGGCAACGGCTCGTTCATCTGCATGCCGATCCGGGTGGGTGACCGGGTGATCGGCGTGATCAACATGGCCAAGAAGCGCGACGGGGGCACGTCCGACGCCCTCCGCCTGCCGCCCTTCGGATCGACCGACCTGCAGTTCCTCAACGCCCTCATGACCTACATCGGCTACGCGGTCGACAACTCGCGCCTCCTCGAGGAGGCCCAGTCGTCCGCGTCGCAGCTCCAGGGCGTGGTCGACGACCTCAAGTCCACCCAGGCCCAGCTCGTGCGCGGTGAGACGCTGCGCGCGATGGGCCAGCTCTCCTCCGGCATGGCCCACCACCTCAACAACCTCTTCGCGGTCATCCTCGGCCGCGTCGAGCTGCTGATGGGCAAGGTGCAGGAGGCGAGCGTGCGGCGCTCGCTCGAGATCATCCAGCGCACCGCCCAGGACGGGGCGGAGGTGGTGCGGCGCGTGCAGCGCTTCAGCCGGGTGCAGCCGGTCTCGGACGCGGTCGCGGTGGATCTCAACCAGCTCGTGCAGGAGGTCGTCGAGCTCACGCGTCCGCGCTGGCAGGACGAGGCGCAGCTGCGGGGCAGCCGGATCGAGGTGGCGGTCGAGGCCGGCGTCATCGGAGCCGCGGCGGGCGAGCCGGCTCCGCTGCGCGAGGTGCTGATGAACCTGCTGCTCAACGCGGCGGACTCGATCACCCAGGCGGGCAAGATCACCCTCAAGACGTGGACGCGCGACGACCGCGTGTACTGCAGCGTGGCCGACACCGGGGGCGGCATGCCCGAGGAGGTGCGGCGCCGGGCGCTCGAGCCGTTCTTCACCACCAAGGGCCCCAAGGCCACCGGCCTCGGGCTCAGCGTGGCCTACGGGACCGTGCAGCGCTACGGCGGCACCCTGACCGTCGAGAGCGTCGAGGGGCAGGGCACGACGGTGGAGGTCAGCCTGCCCACCGCCTCCGCGGCGGCCTCGGTCGCCCGGACCCCGACCGGACCCCGGAGCGCGCCGACCCTGCCGCTGCGCATCCTGGTCATCGACGACGAGCTGCAGGTGCGCGCCACGCTGGCGGAGATGCTCGAGGAGCAGGGGCACTCGGTGACCCAGGCCCCCGGCGGCCGCGAGGGTCTCTCCTACCTCGAGGCCAATCCGGAGCTGGTCGACGTGGTGGTGAGCGACCTCGGCATGCCCGACATGAACGGCTGGGACGTGGCCAAGGCCATCCAGGCTCGCTGGCCGAAGCTCCCGGTCGGCCTCATCACCGGCTGGGGCGAGACCGAGATTACCCGCGAGGAGCGAAGCCGGGTGAACTTCGTGATCACCAAGCCCTTCGACAAGGCCGTCCTGCGCGAGACCCTGGCCGACATCCGTCCGCGCGCCTAGCGCCGCGGGAGCGTGCGCAGGTACCGCACCACCTCCCGGATCTCCTCGTCCTTCAGGTGGTAGCCGAAGGCGGGCATGCCGGGCTTGCCGATCGTCGCCCCCCCGTTCTTGATCAGCGTGAAGAGGTACTCGTCCGTGAGCGCGTCCGCCCGCCGCGCGTCGCCCAGATCGCTCGGCCGCAGCAGGAACAGCCACGCCCGCCAGGAGCCGTGCCCGTTCGCCCCGTGGCACGAGGCGCAGTAGGTCAGGTACAGGCGCTGCCCGCCGGTGGCCTTCTTGGGGACCGGGTGAGGCAGGAAGAGCATCGCGAGGATGCTCCCGATCAGCATGAGCAGGGCGGGGCCGAACACCACGACCATCCACTTCGCCTTCACGGGATTCGTAGACTGTCGGAAGGAGTCTCCAACTCCAGACGCCCCATGAGCGGTCCGAGCACGGCCTCGCCAACGTAGTCCCACCCGAGAAGCCGTCCCGCGTCAACGTCGGGGGTGACGGTGAGCGGACTGGTCAGGTTCCGGCGGAGGAGCTGACACCCCTTGGGCCTCGACTCCAACACGGGACGCGGCCCGCAGACCGACCGAATCGCCAGAGTGATGGCCTGCGCCTGCCAGTCGACGAGGGCCCGCTGGAGATCCGGTCCTACACCGTCTAGATGTTCCAGCTTGGCCATGATCTCCGCCCGTTGACGTCGCCCCAACTCCTGCTCCAGTCGGTCCCGTTCCATCTCAAGGACCCCTCGCTGCCCCACGAGGCCCTTCAGGCCCTCGAGACAACGGGCCAGTTCATGCGCCACCATCTCCTCGACCACGCTGGGCGTGATGCGATCAAAGTGCCCGAGGACGGCCTTCGTGACCGCGTCGTACGGAAGATGCCACTTGTTGGCGCACGCCCGCAAGCCCAGCTTGTGATGATTCGTGCACAGCCAGTACCTCAGAACCTTCCCATTGGGCCTGGTCCGAGGGATCCGCTCTCCGGGCGCCCGACGAGTCGACCATTGGGCCGGCGGTGGCCATGCGCTCCAGCACGGCGCTCAGTAGGAGTGCGGCCATAGGTGAAATGCAATGCGGATGCGTCGGCCAACGCCCTCAAGGGGGATGAGCGGAAGGGCTTCATGAGCGAGTGCCTCATGGGCGACAAGAAGATGTAAGGTAGGTAGCGCTAAAGTGGCCCCTTGGTCTTAGCGCGAGCAACCAGGCTCGATCGAGGAGAATCAACATGCGCGACGCAGAGCGTCTCGGCCGCCGAGCATTCCTCAAAGCCGCGGGCGTAGTCGGCGCGGTCGCCCTCGTTGGCTCCGCGCTCCCGGGCCGGATTGGCTGGGCCGCCGCACTGACCAAGGCGCAGCGAGACACGCTGACGCCTGACGAGATCATCCAGCTCATGAAGAAAGGCAATGAGCGCTTCCGAATGGGGCAGAAGACAACGCAGGACTACGTGGCGCAGCAGAAAGCGAGCGCCAAGGGACAGTATCCCGCCGCGGTGATCCTGAGCTGCATCGACTCCCGCGCGCCCGCCGAGATGATCATGGACCTCGGCATCGGCGACGTGTTCAACACCCGCGTAGCCGGCAACGTCGCCAACGACGACGTCCTCGGTAGCATGGAGTTTGCCTGCAAGATATCCGGCGCGAAGGTCGTGCTGGTGATGGGCCACACCGCGTGCGGCGCGATCAAGGGTGCGATCGACCGGGTCCAGCTGGGCCACCTCTCCGGTCTGCTCGCCAAGATCCAGCCCGCGGTGGATGCCACCTCGTATCAGGGCGAGCGCTCCGCGAAGAACTATGGCTTCGTCGACGCGGTGGCGAGAAAGAATGTCGAGCTCACCATGGTCGAGATCCGTACCCGTAGTGCAGTCATCGCCGAGCTCGAGACCGCGGGGGCCGTTAAGATCGCCGGGGCGATGTATGACCTGGAGACGGCGGTGGTCCATTTCCTGCCCTCGGCGTCCAGGCGATAGGCCGGCGATCAGCGCGGCCGCGAACGGTCAGCGGTGTAGCCGCGTCCGTCTCGTCCTCGACCAGCTTCCGTGGTCTGTGGATCGTGTCCACGAACGTCTCCCGCTCTGCCCTAAGGGTGACAAGACGGATGAGGTGAGACTGTTCGGGCGTACGGTTGCGCGCTCGGCCTTCGTGTGAAGGGGACGCAGATCATCATGACGCTCAGGGAGCGGGTCGAGAAGGTGCGGTGACGTCGTCACCCGGGTCCCAGAACTCCCGGGTGGACCAGAGCCGGTTTCGCACGAGGAGCAGGTTCCCGGCCACATAGAGGGACAGCAGGCGCTGCTGCCGTGGCGCCACCTGGGGGTCGGTCACCGTGCGCTCACGGGACGCTCCGGTCACCCCGAGATCCATCTCGCGGCCCGTCTGCGCTCGGACCGGATACATCCAGATCCCGTCGCGGTCGACCAGGCCGAGCAGATTCTCGCTGACGTTGCTCAGGTACGCGACGTTGTCTGCCAGACAATCCCGGACGAAGGCGCAGCTCAGGTCGCGGCCGACGAACGGCGTAAGCCCGGGCATGAGACCCGTCATCGACAGAATGGTGGGCGGCAGGTCGACCTGGCTGGCCACCTGCGAGACCGTCCGTGGTCGAAAGATGGTCGGGTCGACCAGTGAGGCGTCCATCCACACGAACAGCGGGGCCAGAAAATTCCCGGCCATCGTCTCGGCCTCGGTCCGTCCGATGCTTCCGTGCCGGCCGTGATCACCCAGGATCAGCACGACAGTATTCCTGAGCAGCCCGTCCCGGCGCAGTCCCGAGAAGAATCGCTCGAGCTCGGTGTCGAGGTAGCGCAACGCCGTCACGTAGCCATCCGACTGCTCGCGCAGCGCTCGCACCTCCGGATGGTCCGGGGGAACCTGGAACGGATGATGGGTGCTCGTGGTGAGGGTCGCCAGGAACAAGGGCCGGTCGGTGGCGTGCAGGGTCTCGACGCGTGAGCGCACGAGGTCGAACAGCGCGCTGTCGAGGACGCCGAGCCGGTTCCGGGGCGTCTTGGGCGCGAAAGTCCCTTCGTCGTAGAGGGCGTCCAGGCCGTGGCGCGCCATGAACAGCCCCAGGTGGGACTTGGCCCGGTCGCGACCCTGTCCGATGACCATCTCGCTCCGGTACCCCCTACGCTTCAGCGCTTCCGGCAAGCAGAGGAAGTCGCTCCCGTAGTGCGTCCGAATGGGCGAAAGGCCAAAGCGCGGAAGCGCGGAGCACAACGAGGCGAACAGGCCGTGAAACGTCGAGGAGCCATTCGAGAAGAAGTGCTCGAAGTAGACGGTTTCACCGCGGAGGCGGTCGAGGAACGGGGTCACGCGGATGCCGCGGACCGTCCGGCCCAGAAACCGCCGATCGAGCCCCTCGACGAAGATCATCAGGATGGTGGGACGTCGCCCATCACGCTGGTCGGGTCGCGCGAGTCGCACGCCCGCTTCGCCCACCGTGGTGTGGACCAGCGGATAGCGCGGCGACGGGAACGTGGCGCCCGGGGCCACCGTCTCTCGCGTCACTCGCACGGCCGTCTCCTCCGGAACCGTCCGCCGCAACGCGGCCTCGGTGCCGGCCACCCGCGCCCCGATCACCTGCTCCAGGGTGTCCCAGAGGGACCAGAATGGATTCTGGGCCAGCGTGTAGTACGTCGAGCTCACGATCGACACGCGGTAGACGTCGAGCCTGGACTCGAGGTCGAACCTGGTACCCGTGGCGAACAGCACCAGCCCCAGCACGGCCGCGCTGGTCCGCGGCGCCGCCGCGAGGCAGCGGCGCAAGCCACCAGGCCACGATGGCCGCGGCCATGGCGCCCGCGAACGTCGCCGCGTATCCAACCCACCCGGCGCCATCCGCGAGCTGGGCACCGGTCTGGCGGTCGACCAGGCTGCGGTCCAGGCGCGCGCGCGTCGGCGGCGAGAACACGTCGATCACGGATTCCAGGAACACGCGATCCACACGCCGCTGGCGGTAGCGGTAGTACCCCATGTCCGCCGTCACCACCGCCAGTATCAGCAGCGCCACCACCACCGCGCCAGCCGTGATACCGACCTTCCACGGCGACCCCGGGACTGCGTGGCCCTTGCGCCGGCGTTTGGCGATGGCCAGGCCGGCTCCGATGACCAGGCCGAGGACCACGGCGATGACGATCCCGCCGGCCGCCCCCATGAGATCCGCACGGAATCCTGCCCCCAGGGTCGTGGCGAGGGTGGCAGTGGTCGTCGGCTCGTGGGGGATGGTCGTGGCCACCAGGAACAGGCGCTCGGCACTCTGGATGACGAGACAGAGGCCCCACCAGAACACGAGCGTTGAACTCAACGACCGGGGCGCACTCACCACGACGGCGAGCCTATCACGTCGCTCGTGAGGGTCGATCCGGGAGGCGTCGTCCGAGGCCATTCCGCCCGTGCGGGGCCCTGCTCGCGCCACCCGCCGGAAGTCGTGCGATAGTAGTCGCCATGCGCCTCGTCCTCATGCGCCACGCCGACGCCGGCGACGCGGATCCGGCCCGCTGGCCGGGCGACCGCGAGCGGCCGCTGACCGACGCGGGGCGACGCGAGCACATCCGGGTGGCCGCCGCGCTCCGCCGCATGGGCGTGACCTTCGACCGTATCCTGACCAGCCCCCTCGCGCGCGCCCGCGAGACCGCCGACATCACGTCCCGCGCCTACGGAGGCGTGCCGGCGCCGGAGCCGAGCGAGCTGCTCGGGGACCAGGCCGAGCCGGCCCGCACCCTGGCCGGGCTCGCCACCGTCGAGGCCGCGAGCCTCCTCTGCGTGGGACACGAGCCCACGCTCTCGCGCCTGGCCGGGCTGCTGATCAGCCGCGACGGGTCGGCGCGGGTCGAGATGCGCAAGAGCGGGATCGCGGTGATCGACTGCCCCGGCCCGGCGCGATCCGGTCACGGCACGCTCCAGCTGCACCTGCGGCCGGGCGAGCTCGGCGCCCTGGCCGACGGCCAGCCGGCCGCCGCCGCGCCGCCCTCTCCCGACCTGTTCCTCGGCACGCTCACCGCATACCAGCGCAGCGCCGCGCTTCGCGGCGCCCTCGATCTGGACCTCTTCACCGCGATCGGCGCGGGGCGCGAGACCGCGGCCACGGTGGCCGAGCGCTGCGGGGCCTCGGCGCGCGGGGCACGCATGCTGTGCGACTACCTCACGATCGCGGGCCTGCTCGCGAAGGAGGGGGACCGCTACGCGCTGACCGCGGACTCGGCGGCCTTTCTCGATCGACGCTCACCGTCGTGCGTGGCCTCCGCGGCCGACTTCATCTACGCGCCCGAGATCCGGGCCGCGTTCGCCGACGTGGCCCTCGCGGTCCGGCGGGGCGGCACCGTGCTGCCCGACGCGGGCACCCTGGCGCCCGAGCACCCGGTGTGGGTGCGGTTCGCGCGCGCCATGGCCCCCCTGATGCGGGGCGCGGCCCGCGCGGTGGTGGAGACGGTCGAGGTGGACGAGGCGCGCCCACTCCGGATCCTCGACGTGGCGGCCGGCCACGGCATGTTCGGGATCGCCTTCGCGACGCGCTATCCGCGCGCCGAGGTCGCCGGGCTCGACTGGGCGGACGTGCTCGAGGTGGCACGCGACAACGCGCGGGCCGCCTCGGTCGAGGGCCGTTACCGCACCATCCCGGGCAGCGCCTTCGACGCGGAGCTGGGCGGGCCCTACGACCTGATCCTGATCCCCAACTTCCTCCACCACTTCGACCCGCCGACCTGCGAGCGGTTCCTCGCGCGGACGCGAGCGGCGCTGGCCCCCGGCGGCCGGGCGGTGACGGTGGAGTTCGTGCCCGACGAGGGGCGGCTGTCCCCCCCGCCCGCCGCCATGTTCGCCCTCGTGATGCTCTGTACGACGCCGGCCGGAGACGCCTACACCTTCGCCGAGCTCGACTCCATGTTCCGCCGCGCCGGATTCGCATCGAGCGTGCTGCGCGCTCCCGCCCCGGGCGGCCCCCAGGTCATCATCTCCGAGCGTTGAGGAGGCTCCCATGAAGCATCGCATCGCGGTCATTCCCGGCGACGGCATCGGCAAGGAGGTCCTGCCCGAAGGAATCCGGGTTCTCGAGGCGGCCGGGCGCCGCTTCGGGGTCGAGTTCGAGTGGGCCCACTTCGACTGGAGCTGCGAGGTCTACGCGCGCACCGGCCGCATGATGCCCGAGGACGGGCTCGAGCAGCTGCGCCGCTTCGAGGCCATCTACCTGGGCGCGGTGGGGTTCCCCGGCGTGCCGGATCACGTCTCGCTCTGGGGCCTGCTCATCCCGATCCGCCGCGAGTTCCAGCAGTACGTGAATCTCCGCCCGGTGCGCCTGCTGCGCGGGGTGCGCTCACCCCTCGTCGGTCGGGGTCCGGCCGACATCGACATGCTGATCGTGCGCGAGAACAACGAGGGCGAGTATTCGGAGATCGGCGGGCGGCTGTACCGGGACACGCCCCACGAGCTGGCCGTCCAACAGGCGGTGTTCACGCGGCGCGGCTGCGACCGGGTGATCCGGTACGCCTTCGAGCTGGCAAGGAAACGGCCGCGGCGCCACGTGACGTCCGCCACCAAGTCGAACGGGATCATCCACAGCATGCCGTACTGGGACGAGCGCTTCGCGGCGATGGCCAAGCAGTATCCGGACGTCAAGACCAGCCAGTACCACATCGACATCCTGACCGCCCACTTCGTGCAGCACCCCGACTGGTTCGACGTGGTGGTGGCCTCGAACCTCTTCGGCGACATCCTCTCGGACCTGGGGCCCGCCATCGCGGGCTCGATCGGCATCGCGCCGGGCGGCAACATCAACCCCGAGAAGGAGCACCCCTCGATGTTCGAGCCGGTGCACGGCTCGGCCCCCGACATCGCGGGCAAGGGGATCGCGAATCCGATCGCCCAGATCTGGACCGGTGCGATGATGCTCGAGCACTTGGGGCACCCGGAAGCGGCCTGCGCGGTGGTGGATGCGATCGAGCGCTTCGTGGAGGCGGGCAAGGGTCTCACCCGCGACCTCGGCGGCACCGCCACCACTGCCGAGGTGGGACGGGCGGTCGCGGGCTTGATCTGAGCGGCCGCGGCCGGGCGGTGAGCCTGATGGAAGCCTTGACAACGCCCCTGCGAGAATGATACTGCGCTGGCTAACCCCACACGGCTCGTGGGGTGGCGGCCCCCCCTGGGCCCCCCGGAACCGGATCCGTCCCGACCCAGAGCCGTAGCAGTCAGCGGGCATACGGCCCGCCTGGAGGTAGATCCGGCAGACTCGATGCCAATCACCGTTCCCGCCCGTCGGCCTCTCAATCAGGAGGTGGAGCGTATGACCCTCTCCGCTCACGGCCGCGCCCAGTCCCAGGTGACACGTCGTCAATTCGTCAGAACCGCCAGCATCGGACTGGCCGGGGGGTCCCTGGCCACCATGCTCGCCGCCCGTCAGGCCCCCGCGCAGGTCCGCGGGACCAGCCTCCGGATCCTCACGTGGAGCCACTTCATCCCGGCCTACGACACCTGGTTCGACAAGTTCGCGGGGGACTGGGGTGAGAAGAACGGCGTGAAGGTCCGCGTGGACCACATTCCCCACCTGGAGATCCCGGCGCGCATGGCCGCCGAGTTCGCGGCGGGGGCGGGGCATGACATCCTCTTCAACGGCTCGACCATCCTGACCCGGATCTACTACAAGACGCTGGCGGACCTGACCGACATCTACGACCAGATCGGCAAGAAGTACGGCGGCTGGATCCCGGCCGCGCGGTCGCCGGTAGATGTCGAGGGCCGGATCTACGGGATCCCCATCTACTACATCCTCCTTCCCATGATCTGGCGGAAGGACCTCTTCGACCAGGCCGGGCTCAAGCCGCCCGACACCTGGGAGGCCGCGCGAATCGCCGCGCGGACGCTCAAGGCCAAGGGGCACCCGACCGGCATCCAGTTCTCCCACTGCAACGACGCCAACCTCAACTGGCGGTCGCTCCTGTTCAGCTTCGGCGGGACCGAGACCGATCCCTCGGGCGAGCGGCCCACCATCGACTCCAAGGAGATGCGCGAGGCGCTGCGGTTCTCGAAGGCCCTGTTCGATGAGGGCATGACCCCGGAAGTCTTCTCGTGGGACGACGCCTCCGACAATCGCTACCTGGCATCCGGCATCGCGTGCTGGGTCCACGACGCCATCTCGGCGTACCGGACGACCGAGAGCACCAATCCCCCCGTGTTCCAGAACGCGCACATCGGTCTCGAGCCCGCCGGCCCGGGAGGAAAGCGGGTCAGCGTGTCGGCGCCGAACGCGTTCATGGTGTGGAAGTTCTCGAAGAACCAACCGGCGGCCAAGGAGTTCCTCGTCCATCTCATGGACAATGACAAGGAGGGCATGGTCCAGAGCACCGGGTACAACATGCCCTTCCTGAACGACACCGCCAAGAAGCCCATGCCGGTGATCGGCGCCGACCCGAAGCTCCAGGTCCTGCAGGACTTCCCGAAGATCGTGGCATTCTTCGGCTATCCCGGCCCGTACACCACCCAGATCCAGGAGGTCGCCAATCTCTTCGTCCTGCCCGACATGTTCACCCGCGTGGCTCGCGGACAGGGCATCGACGAGACCATCAAGTGGGGCGTCGGAGAGTATCAGCGGATCTTCGCCAAGCACAAGCGCGCATGACATCGACCTCGCAGGCCGGCGACCCGGACACGAAGAGCGTCCGGGTCGCCGTGTCTCTGGCGGCCATCCCGCGGTCCCGCGGCTGGTTCCGCTCGCAGACCTCCCGTCGGCTCGGGTTCGGGTATGCCCTGCTCGCGCCGGCGGCCCTGTACGTGACCCTCCTGGTGGCGGTGCCGTTCCTGTTCTCGCTCTACCTGGCGGTCAGCGACGCGAGCGTGGGCGAGCAGATGGCCGGCTTCGTCGGCCTGGAGAACTTCAAGGCCGCGCTCGAGATGGACACGTTCTGGATCGCGCTGCGAAACAGCGTGGTCTTCTTCGTGGCCGCGGCCATCCTCAAGAGCATCCTGGGCACCAGCCTGGCGTTTCTCCTCCTCCAGAACTTCCGCGGCAAGAAGATCGTGCGCGCGCTCGTGGTGATCCCCTTCACCCTGCCCGTCGCCATCAGCGTGCTGGGCTGGAAGTGGATGTACGACTCCCAGTTCAGCGTGTTCAACTGGGTGCTCAGCCGGATGGGGCTCATCGGAGCCTACGGTACCGACGCGTGGCCGGTGTGGCTCGGCGATCCCCGCCTGGCGCTGATCGCGTGCGTCCTCGTGAACGTGTGGCGCACGTTTCCCTTCTCGGCCATCGTCCTCCTCGCCGGGTTCACCTCCGTGCCCAACGAGGTGCTGGACGCGGCCAAGGTCGACGGCTGCACGTTCATGCAGCGATTCCACCACGTGGTGGTGCCCATGATCTTCCCCATCCTCATGGTGGGGTTCCTGTTCGACACCGTCTTCACCCTGTCCGATCTCTCGGTGGTCTACATCCTGACCCAGGGCGGGCCGGGCAACGCGACCCAGATCCTGCCGGTGCTCGCCTACCAGATCGGCATCCAGGCGGGGAACCTCGGCCGCGGCGCCGCCATCGCCCTGTTCCTGGTCCCGCTGCTGGCGCCGGCCATGTTCGTCTTCCTCCGGAACCTGAAGCGACGTGAGTACTAGCGCGCTGGCCCGGCCCCGGACCGTCCGGCAGAAGGAAACCCGGCGGTACCTGCTGATCTACGCGGCGGTCACGCCGTTCGTCTTGATCGCGGTGTTTCCCATCTACTGGATGGCGATCACCGCGTTCAAGCAGGATCCCGATCTCTACCGGATGGACAATATTCCGTTCTGGTTCAACATGGCCCCGACCCTCAAGCACTTCCACACCCTCTTCTATCAGACCAACTACGGGTCCTGGATCGTCAACACCATGACGATCTCGGTGTGGGTCGCCCTGATCACGCTGCTCACCGCGGTGCCGGCGGGGTACGCGCTGGCGCGGCTGCGCCTGCCGGGGGCCGAGAACACCGGAATCGGAATCTTCATGAGCTATCTGGTCCCCCCGATCATCCTGTTCCTCCCGCTGTCCCGGGTGGTGGCCGCGCTGGGCCTCCAGGACTCGTGGTGGGCGCTCGTGGTGGTGTATCCGACCTTCACCATCCCGTTCGGCACCTGGCTCATGATGGGGTTCTTCAAGACGGTGCCGATGGAGATGGAGGAAGCGGCCCGGGTGGACGGCTGCGGATTCCTGGGTGCCTTCTTGCGAGTGGTCCTGCCGGTGAGCGTGCCGGGTGTGCTCACCGCGGTGATCTTCGCCTTCACCCTCTCGATGCAGGACTTTCTCTATGGTCTCGCCTTCGTGGCGCCCGGAGATCAGAAGCCGGTGCCGGTGGGGGTGCCCACCGAGCTGATCCGCGGCGACGTGTACTACTGGGGCTCGCTGATGGGTGCGGCCCTGCTCGTGGGGCTGCCGGTGGCGATCCTCTACAACTTCTTCCTGGATCGCTTCATCCAGGGAATCACCGGCGGCGTCGGCAAGTAGAGCGCGGCGCGGCGGTCGCGACCGGACCGCCGCGCGCCGAGGACGATGGAGCGGGGCTACTCCGGCTCGGCCTTCTGAACCGGGTTGGGGTGCCCCGGGTAGCCGAGGTGGAGGATCAGGTACTTCACGGGCTTGTCCGTGCCGTTCATATGATTGTGCCACCATCCGCCTTGGTCCATGAAGGACTGACCGGCCGCGTGATACTGGGCCCCCTTGATGCCCACCGGACCGGCATCGTAGTCCGTGGTCAGGATGCCCTCGATCACATAGACGTAGGTCGGCACGCGGAACTGCTCGCGTCCGGTTTGCCCGCCGGGCTCGAGCTCGACAGTGGAACCGGTGACGACGACCGGCATGTTGATGGTGTCCTTGAAGCCCCCCAGCGACGTGACCAGCCCCTTGGTCTTGACGCCCTTCGGGGCCTTGTCGCTTTGGGCCAGCGCGGGATCAGCCGCCAGACCCACCAGGAGAACGAGCAGTGTGAACAGGACCCAGGATCGCGAGATCATCAGTACACCTCCCGCGTGGAGCGTGGACGGTTGATCCGGAAGTGCGCTGCAGGGTCACCACACCGCGGCGGCCACGCTCGGCCGGCGGCTTCGACGGGCGGACACTAGCACTCGGAGATTCCACATGTCAAGGTTGACGTGGCGCCTCGGCATCGGGGGCGGTCTCGGGGTGCTGTGCATCGCGCTCGCGGGCCTGGGCCCGACGAGCCTGCGTGTGGAGGTGGCTCCCGATCTCCGTGCCGAGGTGGTGGTGGTCGGGGTCCCGCGACCGGTGCAGCTCGCCCTGGACCGCTCCGGACACCTGGTGATCCTGAGCCACGGCTGGCGCGGTGACGCGGCGGCCGAGCTCTACCGCTTCGAGGTCGCCGCGCTCCCTCTGGATGCCACCCGCTCGCCTCGCGTGGTCATCCCCTTCTCGGAGGAGCACCGGCAGATCGCGCTCGGAAGCCTCGCCCTGGACCCGCGCTCGGGCGATCTCTTCATGGGCGAGGAGAACGGCAACCGCGTGTACCGCCTGAGCGCTCAGGGGCGACTCACGCTGTTCGGCGTCGGTCTCAATCAGCTCCTCGGGGGGTCGAGCTTGACCTTCGACACGCACGGCCGCCTGGTGGTCCTGGACTACACGAGCCCGGAAGCCCAGCAGCGCTCGGAGACGCCCCCACCCGCCAGCTTCGAGGGCCTGGACGCGAACGCCTACCACGGGCCGGTGGTGGTCCGGCTCGATCCGCGTGACGATGTGCCTCTGCCGAGGCGCTTCGATCTGATCACGCCGATCTTGCCGGGGCGCTCGGCCCCTCCGCCCGGCGTCGAGCCGCTCTTCCGGTTCATCTCGGCGGCGGCGACGTCGCCGGACGGCATCGTCCTGCTCGACTCGGTAGGGCAGCTCTTCGCGCTCACGAGCGAGGGCGTCGTCCGGCCGCTGGCGCGTCTGCCCGCGGGACACTACCATCGCACGCACATGGCGGTGGGCGCCGACGGCAGCGTCTTCGTCAGCAGCGGGTTCCAGATCCGCAAGATCTTCCGGGTCTCCCCGAGCGCCGGGGTGACGGTGGTGGCGCAGAGCCTGGGGGACCCGGAGGGCATCGCGGTGGACGACGCCGGCGACCTCTACGTAGCGGAGAACGCGCTCCACCGCGTCATTCGCATCCGGTCGACGATCACGCTCCCTCGAGCATCGCCGCGGTGAGCCCGCGGACGTAGCCGCGGGCGAAGCAGGCCGAGATCAGCACGATCGGGATCGCCATCAGATTGATCCCCGCCACCGCCAGCAGCTCGTCGAGCGCGACCTCCATGGTGCCGAGCCCGGCCGGGATGGTCTGGTTGATGTCGCTCAGCAAGAACACCGACGCGATGGTGAAGTCGCTCGCGATGGTGCCGAGCGTGAAGATGCCGGCGGCGACCAGCACCGGCCGGCTCAGGGGCAGGATGATCCGGAAGAAGGCGGTGGCCCGGCTCGCGCCTTCGATGAGGGCCGCCTCCTCTATCTCGCGGGGAAGGTGCTGGAAGTAGGCGGATAGCATCCACACGCAGAAGGGCAGCGCGGTGGTCGGGTAGACCAGCACGAGCACGAGCAGGTTGTCGTCGAGCCCGAGGGCGTTGACCACGTGGTAGAGCGGCACGAACAGGATGGTCTGCGGGATCACGTACGTCGCGAAGATCACGCGCCGCCACCACCGGAAGCCCGGGGGGCGGAGGCGGCCCAGCGCATACGCAGCGGCCACGGCGGTCGTCAGGGTGAGGGCCACCGTGCCGGTGAAGACCACGACGGTATTCTCCAGCCACACGAAGAACGGATAGTTCCGATGCAGGGCGGTTCCGACGAAGCCCCGCGGCTCGCCCGTCGGCACGAACAGCTCCTCGAAGTTCTCCAGGGTGGGGTGGAGCACGATCAGCGGGTTGCCGAAGACGTCCTCCTGCGCGGTCTTCAGTGACTGGACCAGCACGAAGTAGATCGGGAAGAGGCAGTAGACGATCGCCAGGGCCACCAGGGTCCCACGGCCGAGCTGCCGCCAGCGTCGCGACCGGCTCACGGGGCCTCGCGGTCCGCCGGATCGAAGAGTCGAAAGAGCACCAGGAGCGCGGCGAGGAGGAACGGCACGAGCAGCAGCGATAGGGCCGAGGCGGGGCCGAGCTCGCCCGCCCCGATGGCGAGCCAGTACGCCTGCGTTCCGATGACCGGGAAGACGATGCGCCCCGCGGTCAGCATCCAGACGTTGGCGAGATCGGCGAACCCGGTGGTGAGCGACAGGAAGACGCCGAGGGCGAGGAACGGCCGGAGCAGCGGCACCGTCACCGCCCAGAACCGCTGCCACGCACTCTTGGACTCCAGCGTCGCGTACTCGAAGAGCTCCGGCGGGACCGCGTTGAAGCCGGCCAGAAGCAGCACCCCGATGAACGAGCTGCCCCGCCAGATGTTGAACAGGGTCACGCTGAGAAACGCCCAGGCGCCGGTGCCGAGCGCGTTGTCCACCGCGTACTTCAGCGTGCCCATGAACACGCTGTAGGCGGTGGTGATCGGGGGGCTCAGGGTCCAGTACCACCCGATCACGCTGACGCTGGCTGGATACGCCCAGGGCAGGAAGATGGCGAGGAAGACCAGGGCCCGGCCGCGAAACGGGCGTGCGAGCAGGAGGGCGAACCCGAGGCCCAGGGCGACCTTGGCCGCGGTCGTGACCACCGCGTGGCCCACCGTGACCGTGGCCGCGAGCCAGAACTGAGGATCCGTGAGATGCCGGCGGTAGTTCTCGAGCCCGACGAAGGCCGCCGAGCCGTCCTGGAGCGGCGACAAGCTGGTGAAGCTCGCCCACACCTCCCAGGCGAGCGGATAGGCCAGCACTCCGGCGAGGAGCAGCAGAGTCGGGGCGAGCAGGAGATAGGCGAGTCCGACTTCGCGACGGCGGCGGGCGCCGGCGCCGACCCTAGAAGACATAGCGCACTCCCGCCAGCATCGAGACGGGCGGAGCCGGGGTGAGAAAACGCTCCACCGGGGCCCCCGGCTCACGGGAATTGGGCGCGAAGGTCCCGAAGGTCTCGTACCGGTTGTCGAGCACGTTGTTGACCTTGAGGTAGGCCTCGAGGCCGCGGTGCGTGATCGTCATCCCGGCGTCCAGCACCCAGAACGCGGGCAGCGGCGCCTGGCGGTTCACCTCGTCGCCGCGCAGGAACTGAGCGGACACATAGCGCGCGTCGAGCGACAGCCCGAGCCAGGGCCAGGGGCGGTAGCTCACTCCCGCGTTGACGCGATGCCGCGGCACGAGGGCGAATGACCGCCCGGCCTTCACGGTCTGGTTGCCCGGAGGGACCGGAGTGGCCAGGTCGACGATGCGGTCCTCGAAGGTGGCCTCGGTGTAGGCGTAGTTGAGATAGAAGTCCAGCCGGCGCCCCGCCCGAACCCGTCCACTCGCCTCGACCCCCTGGCGCCGCGTGCTCCCGATGTTCTGGAAGAACACGCCCGTGGTCCCGGTGGGGGCGACGGCAAAGATGTCGTCCTCGACGTCGCTGCGGTAGGCGGTGGCGCTGAGGTCGAGCCAGGTCACGGGCCGTCCATACACACCGACCTCGTAGGTCCGCGCCTTGACCGCCCGGAGCGGCGGATCCGGAGCGACCCCGACCTGCAGGCCGGGGCAGACCGCGCCCGGGCCGGCGCAGGTCAGCTCCAGGAACGCGGGCGCGCGAAAGCCCTCCCCGTAGCTCGTGAAGGCGCCGAGCCGCTCGCTCAGGTTGACGTTGACTCCCGCGCGCGGGTTGACCCGCTCGAAGATGTGAGCCCCCCCGCTCGGCCCTCCGAGCCGATCGTCGATCCGGTGGCGCAGCAGGTCCCATCGGCCGGCCACCGTCACCACCACGCTCGACCGCGGGCCCGCGAAGCCCCGCGCTACCGCCAGGCTGTTCTGGAGATAGACGCCGGCCGCATCCTGGGTGTCGGCGAGGCTCGCCTCGAGCGAGCGCGATTCCTGGTCCTCCTGGATGGTCCGGCTGGTGACGTCGTGCCGGGTGTACTCCACGCCCGCGATGAGGACGTTGTCGAGGCCGAACAGGGGTCGGTCGTAGCTCGCCTGCAGGCGTCCGCCCACCGAGCGGGTGTGGTTGAGCAGCCGGCTGTTCTCGGCGGCCGCGTTGACGTTGAACTGCTCGACCGACAGGTCGCGGACGAAGATGTTTCCGTCGAGAGTCACGTGCTCCGCGGGCTGGTGGCGTGCGTTGAGGATGGCCTGGTGCAGCTCCGGCGCGTAGAAGTCGCCCGCGGTGAAGTTGGCGCGGCGATCGCGACCGAGCTCCCGGGCCGGCAGCGAGCCGGCCTGCCCGATCCGGTCGTTGCTGTACTGGTACGACACCGCGGCGTCGAGGTCGCCGGCCCGCGCGCCCACTTTGGCGAATCCGCGCGAGAGCCGCGAGGCGGTGAAGTCCCGGTAGCCGTCGTCCTGCACGTGGGTGAGCGAGACGCGATAGTCGAACGGGCGGGCCTCCCCGCCGGCCTGGATCCGATAGCGCTGCCGCCCGAAGCTGCCGAGATCCAGCTCGGGCACGATCTCGCGCGTCGCCTCTCCGCGGCGGGTGACGATGTTGAGGGCTCCGCCCAGGGTGTTCCGGCCGAACAGCACCGAGGAGCCTCGGATCACCTCGATCCTGGCCACGTCCTCCAGCGGGATCAGGTCGAAGTTGACCTCCTCCACGGTGGGCTCGTTGAGGCGTACCCCGTCGAGGAAGACGCTCACCCCCTGGGGGAGGCCGGTCACCGGGGAAGCGGTGAAGCCGCGGATGGTCAGGTTCGGCTGGAACGGGTTGCCCTGCTCGTTCTGAAGGGTCGCGCCCGGATGGTGCTCGAGGGCATCCGGCAGGACCGACGGCCGCGTCGCCCGCGCTTCCTCGCCGCTCACGGAATCGACCGCGCCCGGGACCCAGTCGCGTGGGAGCCCTCCGGAGAGGGGGACCGGCGCGGTCACGAGCACGGGCGGCAGGGTCACCGGGGCTTCTCCCGGCTCGGCCGCAGGGGCGGGCCCCGGCGCCGTCGCGATCGTCATAAGCGCGAGGAGCGGCAGTGCCGCGCGGAGGGTCCGGCCCGGACGGGTCGCCGCCACGGGGCCGGCGGCGCTAACCCTTGACGGCGCCCGCGGTGAGGCCGGAGACGTAGTAGTCGAGGAACAGCACGTAGATGATCACGATCGGGATGCTCGCGATCAGGGCCCCGGCCATCAGCGAGCCCCAGAAGTAGATGTCGCCCCGGATGAGGTCCGAGGTGACGCCGACCACCGCGGTCTTGTGCGCGGACTGCGAGATGAACGTCAGCGCGTAGGTGAACTCGTTCCAGCACAGCGTGAAGCTGAACAGCACCGCGCAGATGATCCCGGGCACCGCCATCGGCAGCACGACCTTCCGGAGGGTCTGCATGCGGGTGGCCCCGTCCACCAGGGCGCACTCCTCGACCTCCCGGGGGATCGTCCGGAAATAGCCCATCAGCAGCCACGTGCAGAACGGGACGAGGAAGGTCGGGTAGGTGACCATCAGGGAGGTGATCGAGTCGGCGAGGCCGAGCCAGACCACCACCTGGGACAGCGGCAGGAAGAGCAGGGTCGGCGGCACCAGGTAGGTGATGAACACCGCGGTCCCGAAGGAGCCGGCCCCCCGGAAGCGGAGGCGGGCCAGGCTGTAGCCGGCCAGGATCGAGATCACCACCGAGACCGAGGTCGCCACCAGCGCGACCAGCAGGCTGTTCTTCATCCAGGTGATGAAGTCGGTCTTCTGGAAGAGCAGGGCGTAGTGATCCATGATCGCGCCGCTCTGGATCCAGAAGGGGATCGACTTGAGATTGTAGAGCTCCGCGTTCGATTTGAACGACGTCACCACCATGAAATAGAAGGGGAAGAGCACGAAGAACACGTAGGGCGCGAGGCTCGCGTAGGCAAACGCGTTCGATCGAAAGCGGGCACCGCGGCTCCTCACCCCGATCATGGTCACTCCTTCCGCACGTAACGCAGCTGGAAAAAGACCACCAGGGCCAGCAGCGGGAAGATGAACAGCGAGATCGCGGCGCCCTGGCCGAGGTTGCCGCCGGAGAGGCCGACCTGGTACGCGAGGGTGGCGAAGAGATGGGTCGTGTTGATCGGCCCCCCGCGGGTCAGCACCTGCACGATGTTGAAGTCCCCGAAGGTGAAGATGGTAGAGAAGAGGATGACCACCGCGAGGACCGGCTTGATCAGGGGCAGGGTCACGTGCCAGAAGCGCCCCCAGGAGCCCGCGCCGTCGACCTCGGCGGCCTCGAGGAACTCGCGGGGCACCGCCATCAGGCCCGCGAGCACGGTGATGGCGAAGAAGGGGAGCCCGCGCCACACGTTGACCACGATCACCGCAGCCATCGCGTAGGTCGACTGCCCCAGCCAGTTGGGGCCGGGCGCGCTGATCAGGTGCAGGTGGATCGCGGTCCAGTTGACGACGCTGTAGAGCGAATCGAACATCCACAGCCAGGCCAGCGTCGAGAGCGCGGTGGGAATCACGAAGGGCAGCAGCACCACGCCCCGGATGAGCCGCTTGAACCTGAGATTGCGGGAGAGGAGCATCGCGAGCCACACGCCCAGGACCACCTTGAGCGAGAGCGCGATGCCGGTGAACACGAATGAGTTCTGCACGGTCTGGCGGAAGGTCTCGTTGGCCAGGATGTCGCGGTAGTTCTGCAGCCCGACCCACCCGCCCGGTGAGCCGACCCAGTAGTCGGAGAGGCTGAAGTAGATCGCCATCCCGAACGGGAAGGCGACGAGGGTGACGAGCAGGACGATCGCGGGCACGATGAGGCCGTAGCCGAAGACGTGCTCCTGCTCCCACCACTCGCGCAGACGCGAGAGGCGGCCGGGGCCCGGGACCCCGACCACCTCCAGGACGCGCGGCCCGACCGCCATGGCTAGCCCACCTTCAGCTGCCCCTTGACCGCGAGCGCCACCTGCTCCTGGGCCCAGTCCATGGCGCGCTTCACCGGCATGCCGTTGACCGCCTTGGCGATCATGTCGGCCATGATGTAGTTGTCGTCGATCCGCTGCACGGCCTCGTTCGGCTTGGCCGGCCAGCCCCGCGGGTGGCCGTACTCGGCTTCCTTCGGCAGCATGGCGAACTTCGGGTTCCGCGCCCAGATCGGATGATCGGCCAGGTTCTTGAGCGGCGGATGGTTGAACGCGTTGGAGGCCACGATCCAGGCGTCGAAGTTCGGCTTCTGGAAGAGGTAGGCGATGAACTCCTTGGCCAGCTCCTGGTTCTTCGAGAACTTCCAGATCCCGAGGCTCAGGTTCGGGGGGGCCGAGTGGGTCCCCGCCGGCCCCGCCGGACTGTTGTGGTGGTTGATGTCGTCCGCGATGGGCTGCTTGTTGGCGAGCGCCGCGTTGTACGGGCTGACCGGGTTGTGGATCCAGGAGCCCTTGCCGGAGAGGAGGAAGCGGTTGTTGCCCGCGTCGTCCCA
>Ga0310810_10000996_pt1 | contig 28747 bp, 28 predicted proteins | sample NCmetagenome_FD_207641 | JGI IMG/M metagenome (GOLD analysis project Ga0310810, IMG submission 207641) | Soil microbial communities from experimental microcosm in Duke University, North Carolina, United States - NC | ecosystem: Engineered > Artificial ecosystem > Soil microcosm > Unclassified ... | reverse complement strand
GCAATAAGTTCGGGAAGAGGATAGCCATAATACTTGTATTCTCCTTGGCCGAACCCGTGCCGTGACATCACTACGCGGCTCCGAAACAGATGTTGGAAGTCGTACCCGGAGATTAGTTCCCGACACTCCGCCGGCGTGAGCAACGCCCCCGTCGTGGCAAAACCCCACTGGTTCAGTTCATCCTGGAGCGAGTTCCAGTCGAGAGCAGCCACACGCTGCGGAATCGGAGCTGAATCCCTGGCCTTCGGTGTTTTCCGGGGGATCTCCCCGTTCTGTGGTTTACTTTTCGCCATAACGCACATATTGCCAGTCTGAGATGCGCGCGACCAATGCGTATATCCGATTTTTGCTGACGAACTGAAACAACATAATTGGAGTCTTGACGGACTGGGACCCGAACTGCAGAATCTCTCAATGGCGAAGCACAATCGAGCGGCGCTGGCGCCCACGCCAGGGGAACTTAAACTCCTTAAAGTCTTATGGAACCTTGGCGAAGGCACCATTGACGATATTTTGCAAGCGTCGGACGAAGCTCCTCCGCCCAACTACAAGACAGTCCAAACCCTCCTGCGCATCATGGAAAACAAGAAAATGATTACTCACCGCCTGCGTGGCCGCGCTTTCGTATTCCAGCCGCGAGTGCAGGAGATTCAAGTCAACCGCAGTTCGATACGTTCTTTGCTGCAAAGACATTTTGGCGGCTCGCGGACGGAACTGCTGATTAACCTGCTCGACGATGAACGCATTGCGCACTCGGAGTTGGAGGAATTAGAGGACCTGATCCGCCGGCGACGTCAGGGCAAACATTTCCCCCGAATGGGCAAGAGCGCAGAAGCCTAAATCAATGGCAGGCCTGTGCGATAGTTCATTCCGTGCTTCTAGAGCCGGAATGGAGCTGCCAGGAGTCGCGCGGGAAACAAAATCGCCGCCTCAACCAGCTTCAACGCCCCATGCACTGCGATTCCCAACAGGCGGAAAGGCAAGAGGACAAGCCAGACGAAGGGATATAGCACGAGTGCCAGCAGGGCCAGCGGCCAGCACAGCACAAAAAGAAAACACCACAGAAGGAATGTAATCATGGCAAGACCCTCTACAGTTTCTTACGCTGGAGACGGAGTGAAAGTTCCGGACTTTACGCGGGCTGAAGCGCCAGGTAGCGTTTCAAGAACTGAACCGTTCGCTGTCCCGCGTCCAACATGACCTCCGGATCGAAGCCGTGCCCGACGCCTTCATAGATTTTAATTTCGTAGGGAATGTTCTTGCGCTCGGCCAGGTCGCGAATCGCGTGCGCCTCTGAAACGGGAACCGTGGCGTCGGCTTCGCCATGCAGAATCAGTACCGGGCAGAAGCGGCGCATGAAAAGTTTCATCTCACGGGGAAATCCGCCGAAGAAATCCACTACTGCCTTAATCCGGTGGTCGATGGAGGCGGTCGCCAGCGAGAGATAGGCGCCAAGAGAAAAACCCATCAGGCCGATTCTCTCTGGATCCACTGCCGGCTGGCTTCTCACAAAACTCACCGAGTCCCATACGGTCTTCATCCACGCCGGCGCGTGACGCAATATGGTAGCGCGATCTGCGACCCGCTCGGTCCCAGTTCGGTCGAAGTAATGCAGCACGTAAACTACAAACCCCTGGGTCGCGAGAATACGTGCAGGAGCTTCGACGACGGGATATCCTCCGCCCGAGCCATGCAACCCGATCACGGCCGGGAGCCGCTGCCCGTCAATGCTCGTAGCATAGCAATCCAGCCGGATCTGCTGACCGCCGCTTTCAAAGCTGAGCTGAGATTGACTGATTGGAAACATAATTTGAAGGTTCTGCATGATACAGGGGATCAACCCAGACCCGATCACTTGATGCTAAGCGCCGGCTGCTTCTCGCCCAGCTTTCGTAAACCTTCCTGATACGGCTGCCTGGCAATCCCCAACTCAGTAATAATGGCCGTCACGTACTTAGACGGGGTTACGTCAAAAGCGGGATTCTCCACTCCGACACCGTCAGGAACCATCTGCTTTCCGGCGATGTGAGTAACTTCCCGAGCGTTGGGCTCCTCGATCGGGATTTGGCTGCCTTCAGGCGTGCTGAGATCAATGGTGGAAAAGGGCGCGGCCACGTAGAAAGGAATGCCGTGTTCTTTTGCCAATACCGCGACCGTGTAGGTGCCGATTTTGTTGGCAACATCGCCATTGGCCGCAATGCGATCGGCTCCCACGACAATCGCGCCTATTTTCCCCTGCCTCATCACGGCGCCAGCCATGTTGTCGGAGATGACAGTAGTCGGAATTCCGTCTTTCATCAGTTCCCACGCAGTCAATCGTGAGCCCTGAAGAAAGGGACGGGTCTCATCGGCATAAACATGAATGTTCTTGCCCTGCGCAATGGCTGCTCTGATCACTCCCAAGGCAGTTCCATAACCACATGTGGCTAGCGCTCCGGCGTTGCAATGGGTGAGCACTCCTCCACTGCTGGGCATCAGTGTTGCCCCGTGCCGTCCCATGGCTTCATTGGCGGCGATGTCCTCAGCATGCATGTGCTGCGCTTCTTTAATGAGGGCTTCCTTGATCTGGGGAAGCGGCTGCGCCTGCATAGCCTCAAATTTTCCCCTCATGCGGCGAATCGCCCAGAACAGGTTTACGGCTGTAGGCCGGGTTTTGCCAATCACATTGCAAATTTGATCAAAATCTTTACTGAGATCACGGATGGTGCTTGCCTCGGAGTTCTTCACTCCTAAAGCAATACCCATGGCGGCCGCCACCCCAATGGCCGGCGCACCCCGCACCACCATGTTGCGGATCACATCCGCCACGTCGTGGTAGGTTTGGCAGGTTACGTAGGTTTCCTCTGTGGGCAGTTTGGTTTGATCTACGAAACGTACGCCGGAGTCGGTCCATTCCAAGGTTTGGATCACAGTTTAATTCTCAGAGTCGGTAATTTGCCGTTGGCGCGTGGACAAAGAGACCTGTCAGCCAGAGCGAATCGAAGAGCTTGCCTCGCGTCGCTCATGGTTAAGCGCCAAATGCTCTTTTCTCACATCATTTGCTGTAAAAATCGCCACAAAGGGCGCGCCAGCTGCGGCCTTCTCGACACTCGCACGACCCTTGGCCTCCTCGCGCTCCACCAGGCACATCACGCCAACTACGTCGAAGCCGAATTCTCTGGCAGCCGCGATGGCCTGCACCGTTGAATCGCCCGTAGTACACACGTCATCGACGATGACGACGCGCGCGCCCTTCTGGCGGAAACCTTCAATTCGCTGACCTGTGCCGTGCTGCTTCTCCGCCTTGCGCACCAGAAATCCGTCCAGCTGGCCGCTTACCACGGCAATAGCAACCACAATGGGATCAGCTCCCATCGTCAGACCGCCAACGGCCCTCGCATGCCATGCGCGATTACTGATCTCGTCGAAGAATACTTGGCCCGTCAGCCGCGACCCCTGCGCGTCCAGCGTGGTGGTCCGGCAATCGATGTAGTAATCGCTGGTTCCGCCCGCCGAGAGCTTAAACTGTCCAAGCCGAAAAGACTTCTCGGCCAGCAGCCGCACCAGTTGTTGCCGCGCGAACGACATAAATCTACGATAACAGATCAACAACAGATGGCAGCAGGACCGGCACGGCTGCCCGACTACTGATTAATCTTTTCCAGATGCCGAAACCCGCCTGTCACGAAATAGATCAGGAGCGACAAGGTCCCGTTGTATCCCACATGCATCATGAAGCTGGCCGCAACCGATTTGGTCACCGCTCGCACGGTTGTAAGCGCGATGCCAACCAGGAAGATAATCAACACAGCCCACGAGTACTTGAGCTGCGCGCCATGAAGAATTCCGAAGGCCCCCCCGGTCAGCAAGATGCTGCCGGTCATCCCAGATTTTCGCGCGAGCACCGGGTAGAGAAATCCACGGAAGAACAACTCCTCCATCAGGGGCGCAACCGTGACCGCGAAAACAGACATGAGGGTAGCTTCGCGAGGACTGTCAAAAAAACGGTCAATGGGCAGGTGCTTCGGAATCGGCAGCAGCTGACCTAAGCCAGCTAGGGCGATGTAGAGGCCAGCTCCACCTAGCAGGAACATCCACCACGAGCTGGACCACTGCCAGCGAATGGACTTCCAGAAATTTCCGGTCCTGGCCGCCACCATCCAATACATGACGGCGAATACCGCAATATAGGTGAGCAGCTGTGCGACAAGAATCAGCTCGGGTATGCTGGCCAATCTTCCCCAGTCAAAGCTTCTCAGAAATAAGAGCTTGGCGGCGAGGATCACGCTCAGACCCAGGATGAAGCTCGCTCCAATCGTTATTCCGACGATCACCAGAACATCCCATTCGTTCCAGGACGGGTTCTCATCGGTTTTGAATTTCGGTTCTATTGAGGACGAATCCGGTGGGGCTTCCACCTCGACTGGCGGGAGATTGTCGAGCGGATTGATGGGCGAAGACACTATCGTTTAAAAACCCTGCCTTTCCAATTTATACGAGTTTCAACTTGCTGCCGTATGGAGGCCATTTCCGTTACTGAAGAAATGGGCCAGGGCCTGCCCCGTATATGACTTCTTGATGCGAGCGACTTGCTCAGGCGTGCCTTGAGCCACGATACGGCCACCCTCCTCGCCGCCCTCCGGCCCCAAGTCAATGATCCAATCGGCATTGCGAATCACATCCATATTGTGCTCGATGATGATGACCGAGTTCCCAAGATCGGTGAGGCGGTGCAGCACCTCCAGCAATTTCTTGACATCGTCGAAGTGCAACCCTGTCGTAGGCTCGTCCAGCAGATACAAGGTCTTCCCGGTCTGGCGCTTGCTCAACTCGCGTGCCAGCTTTATGCGCTGGGCTTCGCCACCGGACAAGGTCACTGCCGATTGTCCCAGCTCTATGTACCCCAACCCGACGTCCACCAGAGTCTGCAACTTTTGTTTCACCTGGGGGATATTTTCCAGAACAGGCAGCACATCAGAGACCGGCGTCTCCAGCAAATCGGCGATGGAATAATCGTTGTGCTTCACTGCCAGAGTCTCGTGGTTGTAGCGCTTGCCGCCACAAACTTCACAGAGCACGTATACATCGGGCAAGAAATTCATTTCGATGCGCCGCTGCCCCTCTCCCTGGCAGGCTTCGCAACGGCCTCCCGAAACATTGAATGAGAACCGGCCCGCTTTGTAGCCGCGCTCCCGCGCCTCGGGAAGCATCGCGTAAAAATCACGGATCTGGGTAAATACTCCGGTGTAGGTTGCCGGGTTGGAACGAGGCGTTCGGCCAATCGGCGTCTGATCTATGCGAATCACCTTATCGATGTTTTCCGATCCGGAAATACTCTTGTGCGCCCCCGCCTGCTCACGCGAGCGGTATAACTGCTTGGCTAACGAACGGTAGAGAATGTCATTGACCAGGGTTGACTTTCCTGAGCCGGATACACCGGTAACCACGGTCATCACGCCCAGCGGAAATCCCACATCAATGTTCTTCAGATTGTTTTCACGGGCGCCCAAAACCGCGATGGCGCTGCCGTCCGCATGCCGCCGTTCGGAGCGCATCTGGATCTGAAGATTCCCCGAAATGTAGCCGCCGGTGAGCGAATCGGGAGATGCAACGATCTCCTGCGGGGTTCCTGAAGCGACCAAGGCTCCGCCTAAGCGGCCTGCGCCAGGACCGAGGTCAATGACGTAATCCGCCCGGCGAATGGTCTCTTCATCGTGCTCTACTACTAGCACGGTATTCCCCAGGTCTCGCAATGACTCGAGGGCGTCCAGCAGGCGCTGGTTGTCGCGATGGTGCAGGCCGATGGAAGGCTCATCCAGAACGTACAACACACCGCGCAATTTGGATCCGATCTGGGTGGCCAGCCGGATACGCTGGCCCTCTCCCCCGGACAGAGTCGCGGCCGACCGATCCAAGGAGATGTATCCCAACCCGACGGCATCCAGAAACTGCAGGCGCTCCACGATCTCGTGCATAATGCGTCCCGCAATGAGTTCTTCCCGGCCCTTCAGCTTGATCTCCCGGGCTCTCTCTAACGCCCGCGATACCGGCAGCGCCGTAAAATCGGCGATCGATAAAGCATTTACTCGAACCGCCAGACTCTCCGGCCGCAAACGCTTGCCCTTGCATGCGGGACACTCGGTAGCGGACATGTAGTCCAGCAGGTACTCGCGATAGTTGTCGGAAGTGGACTCCTCCAAGTTCTGTTTCAAGTAAGCGATGATGCCTCGGAAACCACTCTTCCCGCCGCCTCGTTCGGGTTCTCCGTAGAACAACAGGTTCTGAACTTTCTCCGGCAGCTTTTCAATCGGAGTTCTGAGATCAATACCGTGCGCGGCCGCGGCAATCTCGATCATGTGAACCAGATTGGAAGACGCCGAACCAGGTCCCAGGCCGCCATCCAGCAAGGGCTTCGACCAGTCCACGACAATCTTCGCAGGATCAAAATCATACTTGCTGCCGAGTCCGTGGCATTCCGGACACGCCCCGTACGCACTGTTAAACGAAAAAGATCTCGGCTCCAGTTGGGGCACATTGATTCCGCAATCCGGACATGCCAGCCGCGCGGAATACAGCTGCTCGTCACCTCCCACCACGGCTACCTGCACCAGCCCGCCGGCGAGCTTCATCGCTAAGCCAACCGAGAGCTCGAGCCGATGCTCAATGCCCGGTTTCACCAGCAGGCGGTCGATCACAACTTCAATCGTGTGATTTTTGCGTTTGTCGAGATGAAGGTCTTCTTCGAGATTTACCAGCTCCCCATCAACACGGGCACGGGTGAAGCCATGCTGCACCAGCTTCTCGGTTTCTTTTTTGAACTCACCTTTACGCCCGCGCACAATCGGCGCGAGAATCATGACCCGATCTTCGGGTGTCAGCGCCATGACGCGCTGTACGATCTGCTCGGCGGATTGCCGGCTGATCGCCCGCCCGCATTTGGGGCAATGCGGCACTCCGATCGAGGCAAACAAAAGGCGAAGGTAGTCGTAAATTTCTGTAATCGTGCCAACCGTAGAACGCGGACTGCGGCTGGTGGTCTTCTGTTCGATGGCGATGGACGGACTCAGGCCGTCAATGGCGTCTACATCGGGCCGTTCCATCTGATCCAGGAACTGGCGCGCGTAGGCCGACAGGGTTTCTACATAGCGCCTCTGGCCCTCGGCATATATGGTGTCGAAGGCGAGCGAAGACTTGCCCGACCCACTGAGGCCGGTGATCACTGTCAAAGCATTGCGCGGAATCTCAACGTTAATGTTTTTGAGATTATGCTGGCGCGCCCCGCGCACCGAAATCTTGGTAATGGGCATGCTGACTAAAGGACTATGACCTTCCGTAATGTGGACGGGGCCCCCAGAAACGTTGGAAAGTGGGGAAGCGCACCTCTACTCCGTATCTTAGTTGTAACTACCTCAAGTGGTCAACGCGGGTACAGTGGATGCACGCACGAGCTAAGGGCTTTATTGGCTTTTACGCGTCAACCGCGCAAGGGAACTGGGCATCTGAGTTCGCGCGACGTACAGAGGCTGATCAGTGAACGCTTTATTCGCACTTTTGGTACTGTCATTCACGATATTGCTGGCATTATCCCTGGGTATCCTCGCAGCCTTTAGCATGGTTAACACCATTTTGTACGCCTTCGGACACCACTCTCATCCCGAGCCCAAGCCTGTTCTGCTGGCCCGCAACGCGCAGGCTGGCGCAGACTGATTCGCCCTTTTATCTGGAATTCAGCTTTGCAGGACTTACCTGGCGGTCCAACCTCCATCAATCAAAATCGTGTGCCCGGTAATCAGCGACGCAGCCGGAGAGGCCAAGAACACCACTGCGCCGGCAACTTCCATCGGCTCCCCGATGCGATGAAGGGCAGCGATCCTTTCGATGGTGTCGGCGCGAAATGCCGGATCGGCTAACGCACTCTCCGTGCCGGGTGTGGCGATGAATGTGGGCGCCACGGCGTTCACCCTGATGTTGTATTTCCCCCATTCCACGGCGAGGCACTTTGTAAGGTGCGCGATGGCCGCCTTGGTCATGCAATAAATGGATTCGGTTGGAAGTGCCACAAAGCCTGCCTGAGAGCTCATATTGATGATCCGGCCTCGTCGCTGCCCGATCATTACTCGACAAGCCGCCTGGCTGGAAAAAAAAGTCCCGCTCAGATTTACCGCCAGCGTATAGTCGAAATCTTCCTGGCGCACGTTTTCAGCAGGATTTTCGGGCGCGACTCCCGCGTTGTTGACCAGAATGTCGAGCTTGCCAAAATGCTGAACGGCGCGGTCAACGGCGCTGAAAATCTGGTCTCGATGCGCCACGTCCATCTGCACGCGAAAAGCGCGGCGGCCCAGTTTTTCGATGGCACCGACCAATTCGTCAGCGGTCGTGACATCGCGTAAACCCAGGGCAATATCCGCGCCCGCTTTCGCCAACGCGAAGGCGATGGCGCGCCCCAAGCCACGAGCAGCTCCGGTAATGAGGGCTACGTCTCCGTTCAGATCGAAACTGGGGAAGTCGGTCATATTGGCACATGTTCGCAGGTGTGCCTTATAGTTTCAAAGTGTATTTAAGCGCAACTCGATGAACCCGCATAAACAGGCTCTTAACGTCGCGATGATTGGCCATGGATTCATCGCTCGCGCACATAGCAATGCATTCCGGCAGGTTAACCATTTCTTCGAGACGCCGTATACCCTGAATCTGAAGTTAATCTGCGGGCGTGATCGCGAGAAGACGCAGGCCGTGGCCGACGCCTGGAATTGGGAAGAGGTGTCCAGTGATTGGCGAGCCGTCGTTGACCGCGCCGACATTCACGTTGTGGACATTGCAACACCAAACGCGCTGCATGCTCCCATAGCTAACGCGGCGGCGGAAGCTGGAAAAATTGTCCTTTGCGAAAAACCGCTGGCCATGTCGCTGCCGGAAGCCCAAGCCATGGCTGAAGCAGTTAAGAGACTCCCCAATCTGGTGTGGTTTAACTACCGGCGAGTGCCCGCAGTCGCGTTCGCAAAGGTGCTTCTGGAGGAGGGCCGGCTCGGGGACATTTACCACTACCGCGCGGTCTACTTGAATCAGTCAGGGAACAATCCCGCGAAAACATCGGGCTGGCGCTACCAGCGAGCGCAAGCGGGATCGGGAGCCAGCGGCGACCTCCTGTCTCACTCCCTTGATACTGCCCTCTACCTCAATGGGCCAATCCAGCAATTTCTCGCCATGACTCATACCTTCGCCGCAGGCCGCGATGTTGATGATGCAGTCGCAATGCTGGCGCGATTTGCCAACGGCAGCGTGGGAACGTTCGAGGCTACGCGCTATGCCGTCGGCTGCCGCAATCGGAATGCATTCGAAATTCACGGCTCGCGCGGTATGCTGCGCTTCGACCTGGAACGCATGAACCGGCTGGAGTTTTTTGATGCGAGCGACCCGGCGAATCTGCAAGCGATACGCGGCATCATGGTCACCGGGCCCGATCATCCCTATTCGAACAACTTTTGGAAACCCGGTCACGAGATCGGCTACGAGCACACTTTTATCGCAACCTTGGGCGACTTTCTGATAGCGCTGGCGAGGGGCGACGAGTTTCATCCCAATTTCGAAGACGCCCTGAAAGTGCAGCAGATCTTGTCCGGTCTGGAACGTTCGGCGAGCCTGGCCTTCTGGACAAAAATCCAGTAATTGGCCAAACAGGGCCTCAGACGGGGTATTCCCTCCTTTGTAGAAAACCCCAACCTGCCTATTTCCATCTGAACCGATCCAGCAGCATCGTCTTACATGACCTTCCTGAAACCATATGGGTCCGGATCGCCCCACCTCGCCTGCAAATTGCTGCGATGGACGGCCGCGCTGGCGTTCGCTCTGATTGCGGGCGGATCCGCCGCGGCGCAGACCAGTTTCACCTGCTCTTTCAGTCTGTCTCCTGCATCGGGCACAGCGCCGGTTACGGTCACTGCTGCCGGGGGATGCTCCGACACCGCTGCGGGGATCGCATCCGAGACGCTGGACTGGGGTGACGGTAATCAGACGCCCATTCCACCCTCATCTTTCGGGTCTTTTTCTGTAACACACAATTACACGGTTCCCGGAACCTATACCGCAACCCTCACCGCGACTGATCTTCTCGGAGGCACTGCAACCTTCACGCAGACAGAAACTGTGAATGCCAATTCGCCGCCTAGTTGTACGCTGGGTGTCAACCCCAATTCCGGAAGCGCGCCCCTTGATGTCACCGCAACCGGAAGCTGCAGCGATCCCGACGGCGACATACAAAAGACGGTGATCGATTGGGGTGATGGCACGAACACCTCGGGCACCAGCGGAACTCATCGTTATACGAGCACTGGAACCTTTACGGCGACGCTTACCGCAACCGACTCGGTGGGACACACTGGATCGGCCTCACAGACCGTCTCCGTGTCCACGGGCAACCGCGCGCCCACGTGCACCCTGTCGGTAAACCCTGGTAGCGGCCCGGCTCCACTCACCGTAAACGCCAGCGGATCGTGTAGCGATCCGGATAACAACATCTCAAATATGGTTCTGAACTGGGGCGACGGCACCACAAGTCCCGGTCCCAGCGGCAGTCACACTTTTGGCGCCCCTGGTAAATTTACGGTCACGCTCACTGCGACGGATGCAGGTGGCCTCACGGGTTCCGCTGCAAAAGATGTCAACGTAAGTAGCAAAAATGCTCCGCCGACGTGCGTTCTGAGCGTTGCTCCGACAGCGGGACCGGCTCCCTTGTCGGTGAATGCCAATGGAAGCTGTTCGGATCCCGAAAACAACATTGTCAGCACCGTGCTGAACTGGGGCGACGGAACAACTTTGAACGGAACCGATGGCTCGCACAGGTATACGACTGTGGGTACGTACCGATTGGTGCTGACGGCAACCGATTCTGCAAGCGGCACCGGGTCGGCTACCCAGACGGTGGTTGTGGGAAGCGGGGTTAACGCGCCGCCACACTGTTCGATGACAGTTTCCACAAACTCCGGTCAAGTCCCACTTGTGGCGTCGGTCACCGCAAACTGTTCCGATCCCGAGAACGATATTTCAACTACGGTGATAAGTTTCGGAGATGGCTTCTACACGAATGGCGCCAGCGCCAGCCATACGTACAATCGCTCCGGCTCTTTCAATGCGACGGTCACGGCCACAGACACGGTCGGGAACGTCTCTAACGTCGCCGCCTCAACGGTGAACGTCAGTGATAAGCCGACACTCTTTGTTGGTGTCAGCAATGGACAGGTTAAACAGTTTGATCGCGCGGGCAAGCTGTTGAAGACCTTGAATACGAATCAGGGCGGCTCGGTGACGGGCATGGCATTTGACTGGTTAGCCGCACTCTACGTGACTGATTTCAGCGCTAATGCCGTGACCAGATTCAATGGGAATGGAAACGTCGCCGGAAATTTCGGCTCGGGATATGACTGCAAGCCGGAATCTATTGTTTTCGATCATGCCGGCAATGCTTACGTGGGAGAAACCGGTTGCAGTCACGCCCTATTGAAGTTCGATGCTTACGGTAATCTGGCTGCGGCTTATTCGGTGGCAACCGAGGTCGAGGGCAGCGATTGGATCGACCTTGCGCGCGACCAGTGCACAGTCTTCTACACTTCGCAAGGCACGACAATATTCCGCTTCAACGCCTGCACCGGACAACAACTCTCTCCCTTTGCCACGAGCCTGACTACCGGACTTGCCGTGAAGATTCTGCCAGATGACAGCGTGCTGGCTGCGAATCAGAAGAACATCATTCACTTCGACTCTGGCGGCCGTGTCATAGGAAAATACAGTGCGCCCGGCGAGAACTGCTGGGTCTCGCTTGCTCTTGATCCCGACGGCAAAACTTTTTGGGCGGTTGACTACTGCAGTTCGGACGTGCTGCAGTTCGATATAGCGAGTGGCAAGCAGTTCGCCAAATTCGATTCCGGAACACCGGCACAAAGCGTTTACGGAGTCGGGATAAGGCAACCCGCGGCTCCGACTACGCCGGCAGGTCCGCTCATCGCCTCTAATCAAAACTTGACGGTGAGCGCCGGCCAGACGGCCTCCTTCGACCTTGCATTCTCGCCGGTTCCTGGGGGTCAGAATCAAACTTACACGTTCTCTTGCGCCAACTTGCCCGTGGGCGCGCAATGCACGTTTTCACCGCAAACTGCGCTGGTGACCAGCTCCGGCGCGACCGTGCATGTCACGATCACCACGACTGGCGCGTCGGAACTCACATCCATGCTGTTAAGGAATGCGTTCATGTGGCCGGCGATGGTTGCGGGCATCTTCCTGATGGGCGGTCGCCGCAGGCTTCCCCGCCGCAAGGCGCATAGACGGGGCGCAATCCTGGCGGTCTTTCTACTGAGTCTGCTCCTGGGTTGCAGTGCATCAAGTAAGAGCAATAACAACGGGAACCAGGACGGCTCCATCCCGAAAGCCAGTTCGACTACTCCCGCAAGTAACTACACGGTGTTGCTGCGCGCCACCTCGGGATCGCTGGAAAGCGCCACTGCGGTCAACTTGACGGTGCAATAAGGAGAGAATGTCATGTCCAAATCGCGCTTCAACACACTGCATAAGTTGCTGGCGCTGGTGCTGTGCTTTCTCATCCTGAGGCTTCCCCTGGCGGTGGCAGAAAACGATAGTTCGGATCGTGAAAGTGTGGGTAAGGTCACGGGAACGGCAGCATCGGCGACAGACGGCGGCGCTGCCCTGCAGGATAAGAAAACCGTGCACTCCCAGGACGCAATTGCTACCAACCATTCAGGCCGCGTGCGTATTCAATTGGATGATGGATCCATACTGGGTGTGGGATCTGAAAGTCATGTAAAAATCGTGAAACATGTGGCATCTACCGGCGAGACTCTCTTGGAACTCTCTGCCGGGAAGTTGCGCAGCCGCGTGGTCAAGGTGCGTAAATCCGGAAGTCCCTTTCAGGTGGTTACCCCGCACGCCCGCATCAGCGTCATAGGAACGGATTTCTTCCTCGACGTAAATGCCCAGCGAACGCAAGTCGTGGTCTACACCGGGATTGTCCTGGTGGGAATGAAGGCAGGATCGTCCGCCGTTGATGTTGCGGCGGGCCAGAGCACGATCGTCGACAGCAACGGCATTAGCCGGCTGGGACTCACCCCGGAAGATTACGAGCGTCAAACGATTGCAGAGACGGCATTGCCGGGAGAGATTCCTGCAACCGCTAATCAGACTGCGGATGAAACACAACCCGAGAGATCACATTCTCACCTGCGCCGGAACATTTTCATCGGGGCCGCGGTTGCGGCAGGAGCGCTGGTAGCCGGCCTGGCCGCGCGACGAAGTTCCACGCCAACGCAATCCACTAATACTCCTGAACAGCCCAGCATACCTTCCATTCCGCCTCATTGAAGCAAATCGCTTAACTGGCAAGAAGGCCAGCGCTCCATTTAGAATCCGTAGTCCCTCTAAAACGTCGGCTCTCGAGGAGCATTACGTGATTCCACGCTACACGCGGCCCGATATGGGGCGCATTTGGAGCGAAGAAAACCGTTTTCGAACCTGGTTAATGGTCGAGGTTGCGGCCACGGAGACTCTGGCTGAGGCTGGCCTGGTTCCCAAAGCAGCCGCCCGGGCCATCCGCGAACGGGCTGATTTCAGTCTGGAGCGTATCCAGGAAATCGAGGCCGAGGTTCGTCACGATGTGATTGCTTTCACCACCGCCGTCGCCGAGATTGTCGGGCCCGAAGCGCGCTGGTTCCACTACGGATTAACATCGAATGACGTCGTAGATACGGCTCAGGGTCTGCTCGTGTTCCAGGCATCGGAAATCATTGCAGAAGATCTCCGCAAGCTGTCCGAGGCTTTAAAACGGCGAGCCTGGGAATTCAAAGACACGCCCATGATTGGCCGCACCCATGGCGTTCATGCGGAACCTATAACCTTCGGATTTAAACTGGCGAACTGGTATTCCGAAGTACAGCGCCACATTGCGCGCTTTGCCCAAGCCGCCGAGGATATGCGGGTGGGGAAGTTTTCAGGCGCAGTCGGCACTTTTGCTCATCTGAATCCCGACCTGGAGGAAAAGATCTGCGCTCGCCTGGGACTCAAGGCGGCAGCTATTTCTTCTCAAGTCATCCAGCGTGACCGCCACGCTGCGTACCTGGCTACTCTCGCCGTGATCGCCTCGACCCTGGACAAGATTGCCACCGAGATCCGTCACCTGCAAAGAACCGAAGTTCGCGAGGCGGAAGAGTACTTCAGCGACAAGCAGAAGGGTTCGTCGGCGATGCCGCACAAGCGCAATCCAGTGACTTGCGAGCAGATCAGCGGATTGGCGCGGGTGGTTCGCTCCAACGCCCAGGCTGCCTTCGAAAATGTTCCACTCTGGCACGAGCGCGACATTTCTCACTCTTCGGTGGAACGCATCATCCTGCCCGATTCCACCACACTGACAGACTACCTGCTGAGTAAAACGACCAACCTGATCGAGACAATGTTCATCTACCCTGATCGCATGCTCGCGAATCTGGAAAGCACCGGCGGTCTGGTCTTTAGCGGGCAGTTATTGCTTGACTTGGTGGAAAACGGCGTCTCCCGCGAAGATGCTTACCGACTGGTACAGCGCCACGCTATGCACGCCTGGAAGACCGGCCAGAACTTTCATGACGCCGTCATGAACGATGCCGGGATTATCGGGCGCGTGCCGCGCAAGCAACTGGAAAACGCATTTAACTTGAAGCGGCAGCTGCGCAACATCGACAAGATTTTCGCCCGGGTGTTTGCCAACGAGCCATCCAGAACTGTCCGGCCCAAGAAAAGACCTGCCCGAAAAAAGTGACGAGCCAGCTTCGCCAAGAGCTGCTGAAGGGGCCCTCATGCCTGTGATCTCATTTCGAAACGCCGCTGTGATACTGATCGCCTGCTGCCTGGCGGCTGGACAGTCGGAACCGGAGCAAGCGAATTCTTCCCAGAATCAGACCCGGGAACAATCATCGTCCCCTGACACGTCGAAAGACGCGAACTCCAGGCAGGAGCCTGCAAAAGCCGGCTCGTCGCCAGCCGGCGCCGAGGATATCACCATACCGGATCCTTCCCTCCCCCCATTGGAAGGAGCCTGGCAATTACTGGAGTCGGGAACGAAATCCGACAAAGCAGGCGATCGAGTCGCGGCCTTCCACGCGCTGGGACTGCTTTCTGACAACTCTCGTGCCGGCCAACTCGCAGAGGCCGGGCTGCAGGACGATAAGCCGGATGTGCGTAGCGCAGCTGCTGAGGCATTAGGGCAGATCAACGACAGGGGTAGTGTTTCCAAGCTCAAGAAGATGCTGGATGACACCGATCCCAAAGTTGTACTGTCAGCGGCTCACGCCTTGGTGGAGATGAAGAACGACGCAGGCTACGAAGTTTATTACGAGATTCTGACCGGGGAGCGCAAGGCCGGGCAGGGCATACTTTCCAATCCCACGGCCATGCTCAAGGACAAGAAGCGGATGCTCTCGCTCGGTTTTCACGAGGGTTTGGGATTCGTTCCGTTCGGCGGCCTCAGTTACGAAGCCTTCAAGATGCTCACCAAAGATGATGTGTCTCCGTTACGGGCGGCAGCGGCCAGAATGCTGGCCAGTGACCCCGATTCCGGCTCTTACAAGGCGCTCCTCAACGCCTCAGGCGACAAGAACTGGCTGGTGCGGGCTGCCGCCATCGATGGTCTGGCACGCCGAGGCGATCCCGCTGCCCTTCCGACAGTAGCGTTGTACATGTACGATGAGAAACCGGAAGTGAAATACGAGGCGGGCGCCGCCGTCGTGAGATTGACTAACCTGCAGCAGACTGCAGCAAAAAAGAAACCCGCTAAGAAAAAGAGACAAAGACCCCGATAGCCGGCGCGGGTCGGGCATTCGCAATAGGCCGGCGAACCATCTTTCAGGATGCTGCCATGCTCGAATTCAAATCTGTCCGGATGCAGTTTCCCTCGGATACCAACATCGTCATCGGCCAGTCCCACTTCATCAAGACGGTGGAAGATCTCTATGAAGCGGTCGTTGGGACCGTGCCCCAGGCAAAATTTGGAGTCGCCTTCAATGAAGCGTCTGGCCCATGCTTGACACGTTTTGACGGCAATGACGATGAACTCGCAAAAATTGCCGTGCAGAATGCCCAGAGCTTGCTTGCTGGGCATGTCTTTGTCCTGGTCGTTCGCGACGCCTATCCGATCAATTTACTGAAAGCTATTCGCAACGTTGACGAAATCTGCTCGATTTTCTGTGCCACCGCCAACCCGGTAGAGGTCGTACTGGCCCGCAGCGAACAGGGATGCGGAGTGATGGGGGTGATAGACGGCAGCTCTCCCAAGGGAGTTGAAGGCGAGACCGATATTACTTCTCGGAAAGAATTGCTGCGGAAATTCGGTTACAAACGATAGGTGGCGACTACTTCTTCCCAGCCACCTGCAACCGCGTTTCCGCGCGTTCCAGAGCGACCTGGGCGCGGTCAAAGTCGGTTTCGGTGTCACCGCCCTTAAGGCGCTGCTCAGCTCGCTCCTTGGCCTGCTGGGCGCGCCTGACATCAATCTCCTCGGCTCGTTCAGCGGTTTCAGCCAGGACTGTCACCTTGTCGGGCAGCACTTCGGCAAATCCCCACGCCACCGACAGGTGGTGGGTGTAACCATTGATGCGATAGCGTATCTCTCCCACTCCCAGTTCGGTGATCAAGGGAGCATGACCGGGCAGAATTCCCAGATAACCATTCTTCCCGGGAATCTGCATCTCCTCGGCTACGTCGCGCACGACCAGCTTCTCGGGAGTAACGATCTCAAATTGAAAGGTGTCCGCCATGCTTGATCGTCGGTCCTCAGTCGGCCGCAGCTGTCCTTGCCTTTGACTGGCCGCTGCTGACTGTTATTTTGCCGCCGTTGCCTTCAGCTTCTCCGCGGCTTCCAGCACTTCGTCGATGGTTCCGCGCATGTAGAAGGCCTGTTCCGGGATGTCATCGTACTTGCCTTCAACAATCTCTTTGAAGCCCTTTACTGTATCCGCGATTTTCACGTAACGGCCCGGAGTACCGGTAAACTGCTCGGCCACATGGAATGGCTGGGACAGGAATCGCTGCACTTTGCGAGCGCGCGCCACGGTGAGCTTCTGGTCTTCGCTCAACTCGTCAATGCCCAGAATCGCGATGATGTCCTGCAGGTCTTTGTAGGTTTGCAGGGTCTTCTTTACCGACTGAGCGACATCGTAGTGCTCTTGTCCCACGACACGGGGATCTAAAATGCGGGAGGTCGAGGCAAGCGGGTCAACCGCCGGATAAATTCCAATCTCGGTCAACGCGCGCGATAACACCGTGGTTGCGTCGAGGTGGGCAAACGTCGTTGCCGGCGCGGGATCCGTCAAATCGTCGGCGGGAACATAGATCGCCTGAACCGAGGTTACCGACCCCTTCTTGGTCGAAGTAATGCGTTCCTGCAGTTCGCCCATCTCGGTGGCAAGATTTGGCTGGTAACCTACTGCGCTCGGCATGCGTCCGAGCAGCGCCGAGACTTCCGAGCCGGCCTGCGTGAAGCGGAAGATATTGTCAATGAAAAGCAGCGTGTCAGCACCCTCTTCATCACGGAAGTACTCGGCGACCGTGAGGCCCGTCAGGGCGACTCGCAAGCGCGCGCCCGGTGGCTCGGTCATCTGGCCATAGATCAGGGCGGCCTTCGATTTCGAAGGATCGCCGGGCTTGATCACGCCCGACTCGCTCATTTCCAGCCACAGGTCGTTGCCCTCGCGGGTACGCTCTCCCACGCCGGCAAACACGGAGAAGCCACCGTGCTGCTTGGCAACGTTGTTGATCAATTCCATGATCACTACGGTCTTGCCTACGCCGGCTCCGCCAAACAACCCGATCTTGCCGCCTTTCAAGAATGGCTGAATCAGGTCAATGACCTTTACACCTGTCTCGAACATCTCGGCGGTCGTCGCCTGCTCATCGAAGGCAGGCGCAAGACGGTGAATCGGCATTCTCCGGCTATGCGCAACTGGGCCAAGCTTGTCTACCGGTTCTCCGATGACATTCATCACTCGTCCGAGCGTCCCTGAGCCCACGGGGACGGAAATCGGGCCGCCCAAATCTATTGTCTTCATGCCACGTACCATTCCGTCGGTCGGTTCCATGGCAACGCAGCGTACCCGGCCTTCGCCCAAATGCTGCTGTACTTCCAAAATGACGTTAATGGGACTAGGCACCTGAAAGCCGTCGCTGACCACTTTCAAGGCCTCGTAGATCGGCGGCATGGTGGCTTCCGCAAACTGAATGTCCACTGCAGGCCCAGTAATTTGGATAACGCGTCCGATATTCTCTGGCATAAAACCTCGGCTCTTAACTATTGGCTTTCAGCTGTTTCAGCTAAAAGCACACTTCGGTGCAACGTCAGACTTCATTCCAATTACTGCTTCTTTCATCGATGCCGGATAATATTTGCCGATCGCCCATTGCAAAACAAATCTGAGAAGGCGACCTCATCCCGCTGCAGCTGCCCCGCTGACGATCTCAATGATCTCTTTCGTGATCTTTGCCTGCCGAACCCGGTTCATGGCGAGGGTTAGCGAATCGATCATATCCGTGGCATTGTTGGTCGCCGCATCCATTGCAGTCATGCGAGCGGCGTGCTCAGCAGCTACCGACTCCAGTAGCGCTCGGAAAATCTGCACTTCGACGTACTTGGGAAGCAGCGAACGAAATAACTCAGCCGGCGGCTGCTCGTAAATGTAATCTACCGGCGCCGTCGCAAATCTGGCCGCTGCCGCATCCATCTCGCTGGTGTCCGGCGGCCGCAAGCCGACTCCGGTCCCCTTCGACGCCTCGACGGCTCTCTCTTTTTCACGCAAGTCCATTTCCTGAGCCTGGGTGACGACAGTCTCGCCAATCTCTTCAATCGGCAGGACCTGCTCCACGATCAGCCGTTGTGCGATGACGGACTTGAACTCGTTGAACAGAACGTAGACTGCGTCGATGTCTTCGTGCGTGTAGCGTTCCACAGCGCGTTTCGCAATATCGGCGGCCAGCGAATACTCGATCTTATTCAGAACTCCAGTCAGTTCCCCGATGAGGCCGATCGGCTCATGTGGTTTTGAATCGTCGCCTTCGGGTCGAACCCAGGGTTCTGCTTTCAGGTAACGGCGCTTGAGGAAGTCGCGGCCCTTGCGGCCGATGGTCTCAATCTCCACATGTTTGCCCGGCTTGCTGTCCAGGAAGCGGATTGCGGCTTTCAGAATGTTCGTATTGAAGGCGCCCGCCAGTCCCTTGTCGCCCGTCACGATGATCAGCAGGATGTTCTGCTCCGGACGCTGCGCCAGCAGCGGATGCCGAGGCTCTCCCGTTTCCGGATCGTAGATCTCCGCCCGCGAGACCAGGGACTTCAAAACGTTGGTAAGCATCTGCGCATATGGCCGGGCCGCAAGAGCGCGATCCTGGGCTCGCCGCAATCTCGCCGCCGAAACCATCTTCATGGCTTTGGTGATCTGGCGCGTGTTGATCACGCTGCGAATGCGCCGCCGTATGTCGAGAACGTTTGCCACTATTTCGCATCCACCGGTTGCCGGGATTCCACAAACTGCTGCTTGAAATCCTTCATCAACGCCGACATCTGCTGTTTCAGCCCGTCCTCCAACACCTTTTTCTCCATGATCGAGCGCAGCAGACCCGGATTGGTGGTATCCACGAACTTATAAAGCTCGGACTCAAATTCCCGGACCTGCTCGACCGGCAGATCGTCAAGAAAACCGCTGGTCCCGGCGAAGATGATGAGAATCTGTTTCGAAAACGGCAAGGGCGAATACTGTCCCTGCTTCAAGATTTCGACCAGCCGCTGTCCGCGATTCAGCTGCGCCTGTGTGGCCTTGTCAAGATCGCTGCCAAACTGGGCAAACGCCGCTAATTCACGGTACTGGGCCAGTTCAAGCTTCAACGTCCCCGCCACCTGGCGCATGGCCTTGATCTGCGCGCTGCCTCCCACACGGCTTACCGAGAGCCCAACGTTCACCGCGGGACGCACCCCCTGGTTGAAGAGATCGGTTTCCAGGTAAATCTGGCCGTCGGTGATAGAGATGACGTTGGTCGGTATATAGGCGGAAACGTCGCCGGCCTGAGTCTCGATCACGGGCAGGGCCGTCAATGAACCTGCTCCCTGTTCGTTACTCAGCTTGGCGGCCCGTTCCAGCAGGCGCGAATGCAGGTAGAACACGTCTCCCGGGTAAGCTTCACGTCCGGGCGGTCGCCGCAAAAGCAGCGAAATTTCGCGATAGGAGGCGGCGTGCTTGGAAAGATCGTCGTAGATGCACAGCGCGTGCCGCTTGGTATCGCGGAAATATTCGCCCATCGCGCATGCGGCGTAAGGCGCGATGTATTGCATCGGAGCCGGTTCGGAGGCTGACGCCGCGACCACGATCGTGTACTCCATGGCGCCGTAGTCTTCGAGAATCTTGACTACCTGGGCGATCGACGAGCGCTTCTGTCCGATGGCGCAGTAGATACAGATCAGATCGTTGCCTTTGTTGTTGATGATGGTGTCGAGTGCGACCGCTGTCTTGCCGGTCTGGCGGTCGCCGATAATCAATTCCCGCTGTCCGCGCCCGATGGGAATCATGCTGTCAATGGCCTTCAATCCCGTCGCCATGGGCTCGCGGACCGGTTGACGGTCAATGACCCCGGGAGCAATACGCTCCAGGGCAATGAACTGCTCGGTGGCGATCGGGCCCTTGTCGTCGACCGGCTGGCCGAGGGAGTTCACGACGCGTCCGATGAGTCCGTCGCCTACGGGCACGCTCATAATCCGGCCGGTACGCTTCACCTCGTCGCCTTCTTTGATCTCCGTGTATTCACCCAGCAACACGACGCCAACCTGGTCTTCCTCCAGGTTCATGGCGATGCCGAAGATGTCATGGGGAAAAGAAAGCAGTTCCCCGGCCATGACCTTGTCCAGGCCGTAAACGCGAGCAATGCCGTCGCCCAGCGTGATGACTGTTCCGACTTCGTCCACCGCGATCCTGGTCTCGTAGTTCTCGATCTGCTCGCGGATCAGTTTTGTAATTTCGTCTGCTTTGATCTGTGCCATAAATTCAGTTTTTTCCCTGCTCAGCCATGGCGAGTGACGTTCAATGCTCTTCACATCAGGCAACGTGTCTGCGCAGCCAAGTTCTCTGATCTGAGTGCGTCTTCACGATGCCGCAAGTTCTTCTCGAAGGCGCTGTAGCTGACCCTTCACGGAGCCGTCGTAGATCGTGCTGCCGATCTGGACCACAGCGCCTCCGAGGAGTGTCTCGTCGCGCCGATAGCGTGCCCGCACCTTCTTGCCGGTCAGCTTTTCCACTTGCCCTTCAAGCGTGCGCTTTTCGGTGTCGCTGAGTTCACGCGCGCTGGTAATCTCCGCTTCGGTGAAGCCCAGACGGCTATAAAGTTCCTGCTCGAAATCCTTTGTAATCTCCTCCAGAACGGCAATCCTCTGCTGATCGATCAGGACCGCAATAAAGTTCCTGACCAGCCGGGAAATACCTTCCTTCTTCGCGATGGCATCGAGCAACCCGCGCTTTTGTTGAGGAGGAATCACAGGACTCTGCCAAACGTTGCGCAGCGCGGCGCTATCCCGCGCGTTGGCCGCTATGCTCTGAAGTTCGGCCAGCGTTTTGGCAGGATCAAGCTTCTGGCTCATTACCACATCCACGAATGCGCGCGCATAGCGCAAAGCGACGGCTGACATAATTATCGGGGGCCCTTTCCCGAACCATTGGACTGGCTCAACTCGTCGGCAAAGTTGCGCACCAAGCCCCGGTCGGTATTGCTGTCCACTCGGATGTCGCGTTGAGCCAGACCCACGGCGAGATCAGCTACGTACGCCTTCAGATCGCGGCGGGCAGCTTTCGCGGCTGCCGCAATTTCATGGTCCACCGTGGCGACAATCTTGCGCCTGTCTTCCTCGGCGGCAGCCAGGATACGGGCCTCCTCGGCAGCGCCCTCCTTGTCCGCTTCCGCCCTCATGCCGGCAATTTCGGAATCGAGCCTGGCCAGGCGCGACTCGATTTCAGACAGCCGGCGATGCGCCTCCTCGCTGGCCTTGCGAGCCTCCACCATGGCCCCCTGGATCGATTCAGTTCGCGCCCGGAAGACTCCGGGAAGACGTGAGCGCGAAATCCAAAGGATGAAGCCCGCGACAACCGCGAAGTTCAGGCCCATGCATATCCAGTACGCGGTTTCGACGCTGGTCCCGGTGAGACGCGCTACCATGCGTACGGCTGGCGACTTCTTCAGTTCGTCATTCTCGCTCTTTTCCTCGTTAGCAGCTTCGCGTGATTCATGGGAGAGTTGCTCGCCTGGCCCTTCCGCTGGATTTGAGACCTCGTGTCGCGCGGGTTCACTCGGCTCTTGCCGGGCGAGCCTTGCGTAACAGGGGCCAGAAAATAGCGCCAGCAGCAGGACGGCACTCTGCATCAACAGAAGGCGTGACTTCATTGCCTGGCTCCTGTTACCGCCGGCTCTAGAACCGTACGTATGATGGCGTTCGCCAGGGCTTTGGCCTCCGACTCAAGCTCGGCTTTGGCCTCCTGCTTGTATCGTTCAATGTCATTGCGGGCGGCTTCGAGTTCGTCTTGGGCGCGCGCCCGGGCTTCGGCAATCGCCTCGGTTCGTCTTTGAAGCGCCCCCTGCCGGCGGGCTTCCAGACCTTTAAAGATGGCAGCTCGCGCCTCTCGCAGCCGCCGTTCATAATCGGCTGTCCGCGCTTCGGCTGACGCAATATTGGCTCGCGCTGTCTCGACCGCCCCTTCCGTTTTGCTGCGGCGGTCGGCAAGAACTCTCACCAAGGGCCGGTGTACGAGAGCCTTATAAATCCCGTATACACCGAGCACAAAGATGATGGTCGGCACTGCCCCGAGCAGTAATCCGCCTACTTGTCTGAGTGTCTCGTCCATTGTGCCTAGATGATTGTCTCGAGAGCTAAAAGAGGGCTGTAAAACTAACAAAAATAACACCCTAGGCTGAGAGCTGTCAACCGAAGTCCTACTTCGGGGCGGCTCGCCCTGGTGCCAATTTGGGGGGTACTGGCCGAAAAACTCCTGGTAAATGTCTTGACATTCCGACCGTCGGGTCTAGGATATTAAGTATCACCTCCGATCCAATTCAGGATCGAATGGGCCGATAGCCAAGGAATGTCACCGCTTCTTGGTTGCCGGCCCATTTAATTTGACGGTAGGCCACTTTAGCCAGGCTTTCCGGCGGCTACCGCACCACCCACTGGTCAACTCGTCGCACCAGCGATTCCGGCGCCTCCGCCTCCAGTTCCACCAGGCCGTCCTTGTAATGACGCGAATAGATTCGCGCCCGGGCTTCCAGCATCGCCAGCGTCTTCCCTTCTTTCTGCGGCACACGCAGGTGTATGCGGCTAAGCGGGTCCTGCTCCAGAACCTGGTCAATGCGCTCCAGCAAGGTCGTAAGGCCGATTCCCTTCGCCGCGGAAATGTGGACCACTTGGCCAGCGTCGAGCAAAGCATCGCGGCGTGCCGCGGGTATAAGGTCAATCTTGTTCATAATCCTCAGGCGGGGTTTCTTGTCCGCTTCCAGTTCCTTGAGAACCAGCTCGACCTGCGCGTCCTGTTCGGCCGAGAGAGGACTGCTGGCGTCCGCAACCTGCAAAATCAGGGCCGCCCGTTGTACCTCTTCCAAGGTTGCGCGAAACGCAGAGACCAGAGTATGCGGCAGGCTGCGTATGAATCCGACGGTATCGGAAACCAGCACCTTTCTGCGCGACGGTAGAGTAACTGAGCGAATGGTAGGGTCGAGAGTGGCAAACATCTTGGCGGATGCCAATACGTCGGCCCTTGTCAGAGCATTGAACAGGGTGGATTTCCCGGCATTTGTGTACCCCACCAGCGCGACGGTTGCGACTGGAACCGACTCGCGGCGCTGCCGCTGTTGCGCGCGAATGCGCCGCACATTTTCCAGCTGGTGTTTGACGTGCCGGATACGCCGGTAGATTTTTCGACGATCGGTCTCAAGCTGAGTTTCTCCCGGACCGCGGGTACCGATGCCGCCGCCCAGTTGTGACATCTCAATGCCGCGGCCTCCCAGTCGTGGGAGCAGGTACTCCAACTGCGCCAGTTCAACCTGCAATTGCCCCTCCCGGGTACGCGCATGTCGCGCAAAAATATCGAGGATCAGCGCAGTGCGATCAATCACACGGGTTTCGACCACGTCTTCGATGTTCCGCTGTTGTGACGGGGACAGATCGTGATCAAAGAGAATAAGTTGGGCGCCTGCGGAAGCGGCGGCTCCCCTCAACTCCTGGAGCTTGCCTTTGCCGATCAGAGTGGCCGCATCAGGCTTGTCGCGATGCTGCAGGAACTCGCCCGCAATCTGCGCTCCGGCGCTGCCGGCAAGGGAGCGCAATTCCTCCAATGATTCCTGCGCGCTGAACTCCGGAAGCGCTGCCGCCTTCTTGCCCGACGAAACGCTGGTTGCCGCATCTCGGGCAGCCTGCGTGCCGGGAGTAAGCGACCCGGCACCACCCTTGCCACCCGAAGTCACACGTTGGCGGACTCGAAAATGAATTCCGACAAGAAAGGCTCGTTCACCGGGCCCGGCGGACTCTCTACCTCGCCGTTCGCCGTTGACATCGAAGGTCTTGGGATTTTTACTTCGCAAACGGTATTGCCTTAGCCTTCAGTCCCGGAAGGAGCGGCCGTCTCCCGTATGCCCGTGGCTGCGGGGCGCGGCTCGTGCGACCCATGCGCAGTCTTGCCCATCACCACCGTCGAAATAGCATGCTTGAAGATGAGTTGCTCCTGATTGTTGGACTCGAGCACAACAGAGTATTTATCGAATGACCGAATTCGTCCGGTTAACTTAACTCCGCTTAACAGGTAAATGGTGATTGGCGTTTTCTCTTTGCGGGCCGAGTTAAGAAATGAATCCTGGATGTTTTGCGCCGGCTTACTTTCCATGCCGATCTCCTTTTTGATATAGCCATCAGCCCTCCTCCTTACGATGCAGGAGAAGAGTAGGGGGGACAACCGTATCGAAGCGGCTTAATAATTTCAACTCGGGACATCTGGCCGCTCCGACCTGGAACGTATGTACAATACGGCCACCCCAGTACATTTTCAACCCAAAGCTGTGAACTAAGTCGTATACAATTCGGGTCGCAGGAAATCGGTCGCAGGTTGTTGCTTCGGCCAAACCCTTGTTGGTTGCAAGGTGCGTAACAGAACGTACTTACAGGAGGAAACCTATGGAAGTTCCTGGCCTGCTTGCGGTCTTTACCACTCCGAGCATCACTCCCCCGGAATCTGCCGCCACTTCCCTTATGCTGCTCCGCTGGGTCCACTTTGTTGCGGGCATCACCTGGATTGGCCTTTTGTATTTCTTCAATCTGGTGAATGTTCCTTTCATGAAGGAGATGGATGCCGCTACCAAGGGAAAAATCGTTCCCAGCCTGATGCCGCGCGCCATGTGGTGGTTCCGTTGGGCCGCCGTGGTCACGGTGCTGGCCGGGGTGGTGTACTGGAGCCACATTGTCAGCGTTGACGCCCACAATGGCGGCGGCTCAGGGGGCCGCGCCATGGGCTTGTTTTTTCTGATCTGGACCGTGGCTTTCCTGCTGATCTTCGTCTCTATCATGGTTTTGAAGATCAACAAAGGGCCGATCCTCGCCAGCATTGTTATGGTGGTAGTGGCCGCGTCGGCTTACCTTTTCCTTTCCCTGAATGATCACGGATGGGAGAGCAATCGCATGCTGAGCATCGGCGTGGGCGGTGGCATGGGTTGGATCATGATGATGAATGTCTGGGGCATCATCTGGCGAATCAACAAGAAAATTATCAACTGGACGCGTGAATTCAAGAACAACGCGACTCCGATTCCGGCTGAGTCCGCCGCCATGGCACGCATGGCTTTTCTCGCTTCGCGCACCAATGCCTGGCTCTCGTTACCGATGTTATTTTTCATGGGCGCAGCCAGTCATTATCCGATTTTTGGGCGCTGATCGGGTTGGAGCCGAATCAAGCGATGTCGGGAGAATTCGATTTTTCCTCCTATCGTCTCGGCATTCGGCTCTTCAACGAAGGGAAATTTTTCGACGCGCATGAAGTGCTGGAAGACGTCTGGCGCGCCGCCCCGGCCGATCAAAAGAAATTTTTGCAAGGCCTGATTCAGCTGGCCGTCGCTCTCCACCATTACTCGACGAGAAACAACGTGGGCGCGTGTTCATTGATGAAGCGGGCAGCCAGGAATCTGTCAGGGTACCCGAACCTTTACGGCGGTATAGAACTCCGCGCGCTCCTGCAGACCATGACGCGATGCTCTGAGGCGCTCACGGCGGGCGCCCCGCTGCCCTGCACGCCCAGCATTCAGCTCCGTGAATGCTAGAATCGGCTCCTGTGACTCAGCAGTCCATTACCGGAACCAACCGTCCCGGCCGTTCGCCGCGTAAGTTCCTGTCGGTCCCTTTGCTGGACTTGAAGCGGCAGTACGAGAGCCTCCGCGAGCCCATCCTCGCGGCTATCGAAGGCGTGTGCCGCTCTCAGCAATTCATTTTAGGAGCGGAAACGGAGACCCTGGAGCGCGAAGTCGCCGCCTTCACCGGCGCCGCAGCTGCGATAGCCTGCGCATCGGGTACGGATGCGCTCTGGCTTAGTCTCCTCGCTTTAAACATCCGCCCCGGCGACGCTGTAATTACCACGCCTTTCAGTTTCTTTGCGTCCGCCAGCGCCATAGCGCGAGTGGGTGGCAGGCCAGTTTTCGCAGACATAGATCCGCATACCTTCAACCTGAATCCGCTTAAGGTCTCGACACTGCTGCAATCGCAATCGTCCTACAAAATCAAAGCCATCCTACCTGTCCATCTTTATGGGCAATGCGCTGACATGGGCGCTTTTCAGGAATTAGCGCATCGCTACCGTATCCCAGTGTTAGAAGATGCCGCACAAGCAATTGGAGCGACCTGGCAGAGTCGGGCTGCAGGCTCGATGGGAGCGGCCGCCGCTTTCAGCTTCTATCCGACCAAGAATCTGAGCGCATACGGAGACGCGGGCCTGGTGACGACAACCAGTATGCAGATGGCGGAACACATGCGGCGATTGCGTAACCATGGGAGTGCGCAGCGTTACTTCCATGATGAGTTCGGAGGCAACAGCCGCATGGATGCCGTCCAGGCGGCGGTGCTGAGAGTTAAGCTTCCGCATCTTCCGAAGTGGAATGCGGAGCGTCGAGAACGAGCCGCGAACTATGACCAGCTTTTTTTAGAAGCCGGCTTAGCCGCTCGATCCGGAAAAGCCCCGATTCGCTTGCCGGCGCGGCAAGCTCAGGCGGGCCACATCTTCCATCAATACGTAATTCGAGCCGAACGTCGCGATGAACTCCGTCGCTTCCTCACCGACAGAAACATCGGCACTGAAATCTACTATCCCCTGCCCTTGCATTTGCAGACGTGTTTCACCTACCTGGGATATGTCAAAGGCGATTTCCCGGAAGCGGAGTTGGCGGCGGGCGAAGTGCTCGCTCTTCCAATGTTTCCGGAGCTTACGCCGGACGAACAGGGCTGGGTGGTAGAAAATATTGCAGAATTTTATTCCTAACGGCTGCGATTGAATTTTCTGCTCGTCAGTGACGGCTGGCGGCTGCTTTGTCCTTATTCTGTCCCTCGGCCAACACCCGACGCACGATCGGTGTATTCAGTTTGTATTTACGGTCGACTGAAGTACCATTCGAGTCCCGCACACGAAGAATGAATACCGGCAGCGTTCCCTCTTTTTCGAAATTCTCATGAGTAATCGTGACCGGGAATACGCCCTCGAGATTTCGTTCCCGATATGCCGTTTCGTAGCGATGCCGTTTCACGTTCCAGGTAAAAACCCGGCACTGGTTATAGTCGAATGGCAAGCCATCTTTGGGCTCGCTTAGCAAGATGAGGTATTGCGGCACGTTCTTGTCACCGTCGCGAACTTCATTCAGTACGAAATATGCCTGGATCCGCTGCCCTTCGGCGTATTGTGCGATCTCAAGCGGCACGTCAAGATCCACCATGCGGGCCAGTACCCAACCGGTGCGCCCCTGCGAGTCGCGAACCAGCCACCAATCCTCCATCGTAGGCTTGCTTACCGCGCCTTTTTTTCCGGCAGAATTTGACGTAACGTTCGAGGCCTGCGCCTTCTCGCTGGTGGCTCGCCTTATGATGAACAACTTGTCGCCCGTTGACAATTGATACAGGTGATCGGAATCGCGGGCCGGCTCAAGGTGGATGTTGGTATCGTTCCGCGTGGTTCCGGAGGCCTGGACCGGAGCATCTCGGTTTTCCTCGGCAAGTTTCTGCAGAGCGTTGTACGTCTTCTGGCCGATCAGGTATCGCTGTTCCATCCACCCTTCGACGCCGCTCGCGGTCCTTACCTTCACGAATCTCCGCTCGCGATCCAGTACTTCCACTCGCTCTCCGTTTTTCACCACGCCGACTTTGTTATAAACGGCAGCTACTTGATCGCGAAGGTTAGCCTGCGGAGCCGAGACGTAGTTACTTTCCAGGGCCTTGCCGCGCCCTCTTCCGCAACCGGTAACCAGAAACAGAGCAGCCGCGCACAAAAATGCGAGAGTATAGGCAGAAATTCTGAAGGCGAATTGTTTCACGCGGTCAACAATGGAGTACTGCGATGAATTTGACGATCACACGAAACCCGCAGAGATTACGATGTGACCGTAATCTGAATCGTACCGCTTCCCGATGAATTTGAGGCGGTAATGGTAGCTGTACCCAATCCGCCCACGATCGTAGCGGTTCCGCCTGAAGTTACGGAAATCA